>Ga0065721_10003903_pt1 | contig 87181 bp, 79 predicted proteins | sample Mesricmetagenome_FD_59108 | JGI IMG/M metagenome (GOLD analysis project Ga0065721, IMG submission 59108) | Mesophilic microbial community from rice straw/compost enrichment Sample: eDNA_1 v2 (version 2) | ecosystem: Engineered > Solid waste > Grass > Composting > Bioreactor | place: USA: Davis... | reverse complement strand
GCTCCGAGCCTGCGGCCACGAATACCGGCCGGTTCATCGGAACCGGGCTGCCGTCCGCCTGCGGCGACAGATCCGCGCCGCACACCGCGATCAGCAAATCGCGCTCGACCGCATAACTGCCGCCGATCATCGTCAGCTCAAGCACGGCGTCCTCCTCGTCGTTGCCGACGAGCAGATTGGCCGTACGCATCGCCCGATCGTCCATCGCGCCCCCGGCCGAGACGCCGTAGCGTCGCCAGCCGGCTCGGCCGGGATCCTGCACGGTCGTCAGCAATCCCGGCTTCAGCACTTTGAGCGCGGGGTTCGCCGGAGCCCAAGGAGACTTGTCCATGTCCTTGTCCTCATCCTCGCCCGGCATGGAAAGCTCGGCAGCGGGAACGAAGCTGACTTGATCTCCGGGCCTCAGCGGGAAAGGCTCCTTCTCCTCCGGCCGAAACAGCGGCACGGCCGTTCTTCCGATAATTTGCCAGCCGCCCGGCGATTCGTTCGGATAGACGCCGGTCCGGTTGCCCGCGACCGCGACCGACCCGGCCGGCACCCGCATGCGCGGATTCGGTCTTCGCGGCTGTTCCAGCCTGTCGTCCAGCCCGCTTAAATACGGAAATCCCGGAGCGAACCCCATCATCTCTACCGTATAGACGGCGGACGAGTGAAGCTCCGCGAACCGCGCCTCCGTCATGCCGGCGCGGCTCGCGCACGCTCCCAGATCAGGCCCGAACTCCCCTCCGTAGACGACGGGCAGTTCCACCCGCCGGGGCTCCGCGGCGGCCTCTTCGCGGATGCCGTCCCACAGCCGGATCAGCTCTGCGGCCGCTTCTTCTATCGATGAGCAAGAAGGCTTCAAGTAAAAGGCGATCGTTCCGCTGGCCGCCGCCGACTCCAGCAGCCACGGGAGCCCGAGGGCGGAGACAGCCGCCGCTCTCGCCGCAAGAAGGGCGGCCGACAACGGTTCGCTCCAGCGGAACGCAAATGCCCTGTCGCCGAGGGAGATCGTCTCGAACGCATATCGACGCACGACGAAGCCTCCTTTCATAACTTTCATTTGCAACGTTTTCGATTAACACGGTACAATTATACTATCGGCAAGGGAGGATTGGTTCAAAAGTGGAATCGTACGACCTGGCGGAGCTCGCCATCTCGCAGCACTCTCATGTCTGGAACCTCGTCTTCTCTCGCGCGAAGCTGATGGTCGTATCCGATCACGGCACCCGCCTCTGGTACATCGATATCGACGGCGTGACCGACGACGAATTGCTTAAGCGGTTCGCCGACTCGGATTCGATCGAGATCGCCATGACCGCGACGACCGTCGGCGGACGCGAACTGTCCGGCAGCGGCTTCTTCCATCCGAACCCGCGCCACCGCGCCGCCGCCATACGAGGAGACGGGCAATTAACGGGCTACGGGCCGCAATAAGGCTCCAGCGCCGTAGGACGCCAAAACCGGAAAGGCTGATCTTCGTCAAGCCAAGCGCCGACGGGGAATCGGCCTTTCCTCATGCCAGGAAATCCGGACGGCTGAGCCGTTGAGAATACCCGCAGGAGGGAGGGAACCCGCGTTGGAAAACTGGATACGGACGATCGCCAAGCTTCGTTGGGCCGTTCTGGCGGCTTGGCTGACGGCCGCTCTTCTTTCCTTGTTCGCGCTGCCGGATCTGCAGACGATTCTAAGGCATTCGGAGCAGCGTTTCCTGCCCGACGAAGCGAATTCCGTGCAGGCGACAAATCTGCTGCACGACATCGATCCGGACAATCGCTCCCTCTCCGGGGCCGTCTTGGTCTTCTCCAGGGACGAGGGCTTGCGCGAGTCGGACAACGACTGGCTGAACCGGACGCTCCGGGAGATCGACAGCCGCAAAGCCGAGCTTAACGTCGCCGGCGTCGTCTCCTCCCTCACGCAGCCCGAGCTGGCGGAGCGGCTGCTCAGCCGGGACGGCACGACCCGGATCGCGCTGATCAACCTTCCGAGCGCCGACTTCGAGGACGTTACCCAAGCGACGCTCGGCCAGTTGAAGAGCCTGCTCGCCGCCGCCCCGGAAGGCTCCCGGGCGCTGCTCACCGGAAGCGCGCCGCTGTCCCAGGATTTTCAGAAATCCGCGGAAAGCGGACTGCGAAGAACCGAACTGGTGACGATCGGCCTCGTGCTCGCTATTTTGCTTCTGCTGTTTCGCTCCCCCGTAACCCCGATCCTCCCGCTGGCGACGATAGGAATCAGCTTCGCCGTGTCCGAGGGAGTGCTGGGAGCCTTCGCCCAGTGGGGCGTCCCGGTATCCCACTTCACCGAATCTTTCCTGATCGCGGTTCTGTTCGGCGCGGGGACGGACTACTGCATCCTGCTGATCCAGCGCTACAAGGAGGAGCTTCAGGCCGGAAGAGGCGCGGAAGGCGACCGCGTCGAGGCGCTCGTCCGCACGATGTCGGGCGTGGGCGGCACAATTCTGTACGCCGCCAGCACCGTGTTCGCCGCTTTCCTGCTGCTCGGGTTCGCGGAGTTTGGCCTGTACCGCTCCGCCGTCGGCGTATCGCTCGGCGTGCTGATTACGGTCGCGGCCGCCCTCACGCTGGCCCCTTCGCTGCTGCTTATATTCGGTCCCGCGGCGTTCTGGCCCGCCCGCCGCGCTCCTTCGGGCCGCCCGTCGCCGCTCTGGAGCAAGCTGGCCGCAATCTCCGCGAAAAAAGCGACGCTCGTGCTGATCGCCTCCGTCATCTGCCTTGCGCCGCTTGCCTTGCTGTTCCAGGGCAAGCGGACGTTCGACGACCTGTCCGAGATCGATCCGAAGCTGGATTCCGTCATCGGTTTCCGACAGGCGGAAAAGGCGTTCAGCGCGGGAGAAGTATTCCCGGTAACGATCGCGGTCACGGCCAAGCAATCGATGCGCACGACGTCGGGCCTGGCGGCGCTTGAACAGGTCAGCGCGGAGCTGGACGCGCTGCCGTACGTCGGCGAAGTGCGCAGCGCCGTCCGCCCGCTCGGCAAGAAGCCGGAGCAATTGACGGTGCCCGGACAGCTCAAAGGTCCGAACGTCGGAGAGATCATCCGCTCGCTGACCGGCGACCAGCAGACGTTGATGGCCGGACTTCGGGAGATCGCGATGCATTCCGCCCCTCTAAGTCAAGGCATGCTCGGCATTCTGTCCTCCGTCCGACAGCTGCAGGAAGGTCTCGGCCAGCTGCTCCTGTCCCAGCTCGGCTCATGGAACCGGCTGGCGAAGGGCAATCCCCTGCAGGAAGGAAGCCCGGAGAGCGGCTCCCGGGAACAAGCGCTGAACTATTACATCTCTCCGGACGGAAGAACGGCGAAGTTCGAGCTGCTCCTCGCGCCTCATCCGTATTCGGACGAGGCGATGGACGCGATGCCCGAGCTCACGCGCTTCGTCCGCGAGAGCATGGATCGTACGTGGCTTGAAGAACCGCAGGCGTTCGTCACGGGCGTCTCGGCCAAGTACGGAGAGCTGCGCGACATCTCCTGGCGCGATTTCGCCCGCACCGGCTTGCTCGTGCTCGCCGGAATCGCGGCGGTGCTGGCGATTCTGCTCCGCTCGTTCGCGCAGCCCGTGTGCATCCTGCTGTCGTTAGGCTTGAATTACTTGGTGACGATGGGAATACTGGAGTTTATCTTCGTGAGGGTGTTGGGCTATGACGGTTTGTCGTGGACCGTATCGTTCTTCGTCTTCATCATCATCGTTGCGCTCGGCGTCGACTACGGCATCTTCCTGATGGCCCGATTCAAGGAAGAAACCCGGCGCGCGCCGGCGTCCGAAGCCATGACCGCAGCCTTGAAGACGACGGGCGGCATCATCCGCTCGGCCGCCGCCATCATGGCCGGAACGTTCGGCGCGCTTATCTTCTCCGGCCTGGACACGCTCGTGCAGATCGGCGCAGGCGCGCTGATCGGCCTATTGCTGTATGCGACGCTGTTCATGGGCTTCGTCGTTCCGGCTATGATCCATCTGTTCGGCGGCAAGCGCCGGACGTAAGCGGGATCGGTCCGCTAGTCGTCGCGAAGGGCTCCCAAGCTGCCTTCCAGGAAGCGCATGACCGCCTCAAGCTCCAGCTGCTGCACGTATTCCAGCTTGTCGCGGGCTTCTTCGTCGCCGATCCGGTACGCCTGCATCGCCGCGGCGGTTACGAACAGATAAGGATTCCAGCTCCCCTGCGCGGCGATTTGGTCGGCGGCCTCCCTGGTCGGGCCGTCTGCGACCGGATGCTGCCGAAGATAGGCTGCCGCCCTCGCTTGCAAGCCATGATAAGCGGGATGATTGCCGGCCTGGCGAAACCAGTAGCTCGCGTTGTCGAAATCTCCTTCGCGCCGGTGAACGATGCCGTGCAGCAAGCTCCCCGTCGGCGTCCCGAGCCGTTCGACCAGATCGTGGGCGCGCTTCAGGCTGTCGTTCCACAAGTGGAGCGCTGCCAAATAAGCGAGCGCGGACGGAATTCCGTCCGCCCGTCCTCCCGACAGCCGCTCCGGCGATACGCCGCCCAGTTCTTCGTCGATGCCGGGATGCCAGACTCCGTCCGGCATTAGCGGCGGCAGGCGAGTCCGGTTGCGCAGTCTGCGAATCGCGTTCGCCAGACGGGTCGTCTGTTCGGGTTCCATAACCTTCTCCGTGTCGGTTATCCAGCCTTCCTGTTGCTCCGTGCCCCTCATCCAAGCGCCCCCCAACTTGCCAGCTTTTGACAAGACAATAGCCTATTTAACGATTTTTGTCAAAATAAACCGTGGCCAAACGGATCTGGAACGCCGCTAAACAAGCAAAAAAGCCTCCCCGCCGAGGGGAGACTTCTCCGATTCGTCAATCCGCTTATTTGCCCTGATACACTTCCGGAGTCGTCATCTTGTCGTAAAACTCCGTAAACAGATCGCGCTTGTCCGAGGCTCTCCAGCCCATGGCGGATCTCGGATGCTCGTCCAGCGTGCCGGTAATCATGTCGGGGATCAGGTAGCCCCATTCTTCCTTCTCGCGCAGCTTGATCATGTGCTTCTCGATCATGCCGAGCACCGGGCGAAGACTGTACTCCGGACGGGTCAGCTTGGCGAGCAGCAGCTCGGTCGGCGTATTGCCGGCGGCGCGGCCCATGCCGAAGACGGACGAGTCCAGCAGCTCGACGCCGAGCTGCGCCGCGGTCAGCGTATTGGCGAACGCCAGCTGCAGGTTGTTGTGCGTATGCACGCCCAGACGTTTGTTCTTCAGCGTGCGGCTGAACTTATCCACCAGGTAGCGGATATCGTCCGGGTCCAGGCTGCCGTAGGAGTCGACGATATAGACGACGTCGATCGGGCTGTCGTTGATCATCGCCAGCGACTCGTTGAGCTCATTGTCCATGACGCCGGACAGCGCCATGATGTTGATCGTCGTCTCGTAGCCGCGCTTATGGAACAGCGTGCCCAGATCGATCGCCTTCGCGGTGTCGCGGGCGTAGCAGGCAACGCGGATCAGGTCGAGCATCGACTCGCTGCGCTCGAGCACGTCGTTCTCATCCACGCGTCCGACATCGACGAGCGCGGACAGCTTCGTGCGTTTCTTCTCGCCGATGACCTTGCGCAGGAAGTCGTCGTTCAGAAATCTCCACGGACCTTCCTTGCCTTCGCTCTTCAGCAGCTTGGGGGAATTTTTGTAGCCGACTTCCATATACTCCACGCCGGCCGCGTTCAACGACTCGTACAGATCCTGCACGAACTCCACGCTGAAATCCCAGTTGTTGACCAACCCTCCGTCGCGGACGGTGCAGTCCACGATCTTGCAGTGATTCGTCTTGCTATGTACCGTCATGATTCTGAATTCTCCTTTTCTCGGCCCCGCGGATACCTGTGTCGAAATATAATGATTATTAGTTTACATCAAACCGCGCGGGTTTGCTACCTCTAATCGGTCGGCTTCAGGAGAATTGGAATACGATGTCTTCGCCGCGGCAATCGATGCGCAGGCTTCTGCCCTCCAGAAACCAGACGTCCTTGCTCTCCATGTAGAAGGTCACCCGGTCGGCGACCGTCGTCACCGCGGCGTCGATCGGCGTATCCCGCGTAATGCCGAAGGCAAAAGGAAGCTCCCCTCCGCTAACGTAACGCACGAACACTCTTACCGTTTCCCCGTCGGCGATTCCCCATTCCCCTTTGAAGCATGACAGCGCGGAAGGCGTAACGATCAGTTCCATATCCAACACCTCATCTTTCAATTTTGGGTACCCTTCCATTCTACCTCCATCGGCCCGATAAAGAAATGAGCCGGATCACAAGAGATCCGGCCCAATCTATCCAAATTTCCGCGCCAAGCTCGTCCCGCTTCGATATCGACCCGCCTTGGGGAGGCTAAGGACGACCTCTTACGGCCTTGCTGTATGCCCCAGCCGATTGACGGGCGCCTTACGACGGAAGGAAAATCCTTCCGCCTGGCGCTCCGGCCCGGAACGCGCGGCCAGCGAACGGGTCAATTCCATGAACCACGATTCGTCTCGAGTCGCCAGCGCGAGGTCGATCAGATTGTACAGCGAACTCTCCTCGTCCATCGCGTAAGACGGCAGTTCCCGAAGCCAGTGCTCCAGCACGGAGGTCGATTTGCCCGTCGACTCCTCGTTATCGGAGCGAACGACGAATACTTTCGCCAATCCTTTCGAATGATCTATCGACTCGATAAACCCGTGCACGAATTCCCCGTTTCTCGTCTTGGCTTGCACCCAATCGCCGATCTCGAATTTCATGTTGCCCACCGCCCGTCTATAAATATGGATTGCGCAAAACTGTAATCACTTATATTACAATTCGGAGAAAAAAATCGACGATCCGCATTGCTGCCTGCTCGCCGTCTATTTCCGCCACTGGATATACTGTAATTATAAATATTACAGTTGCGATTGTCAATTCCGCCGTTCGACAGCCTCCGCCGCGGCTGCCGCCGGCCTTATGCTATACTTTATGCATTTCCCCGGAACGAGGTATAGGCTTCGGCCCGCCCAGGCGCCGTCCGCTTCTGAACACGAACGGCGCAACCGCCAGCGACAGCGCCATCAGAGCCGCGCCCGCGAATGAAGCGATGCCGTAAGATTGAATCCACAGCGGCCCTCCGACCGCTTGATCGTACAGCCACCCGCCCGCGATCGGCCCGACGAATCCCGCGATGCCCGTGAAAGCCGAGAAGACGGCGACGTACATCGGCCTCTCCGATTTGGGAGAATCCCCGATCAGGAAGTTGAATACGAGCAGGTTGTAGCCGGCCAGCCCGAAGCCGAGCAGCGCGTGCGCCACGATCAGAATGAGCAGCACGGGCAGCACGGCCATGCCCGCCCAGATCGCGCACGACCCCGCGATAATCGGGAATGTCCAGAGCAGAAGCGCATTCGTCGAATATCGGCTGTTGAGCAATCCCCAATAATAGTAGCTGATCATCATCACCAGATTTTGCAGCATGATGATCAGCGTGACTTTGCTCGCGCTCAGCTTCATCACTTCAAGCATAACGTACGCGAACAGCGGAACGGCGACGTTCTGGAGCAAAATGAACAGGGCGATGAACAGCGTCGCCATCAGAAACCGCCTGTCCGCGAACGGACGCGCAAACATGCGGAGCGACTTTCCGCTCTCCGACGGTTGAAAAGGAGGGTTTGGATATTGCGTCAGCGCCCAGCCGTTCCAGATGACGCAGGCGGCGCTGATGCCGAACAGCACGACGAATCCCCGCGGACCCGGCAGCCATTCCATAATCTGCCCTCCGAGCAGCAGCGTCATGCAGACGACGGCCCAGTGGACCGTGTTGCGGATGCCGAAATATTTGCCCCTGACGCTTGCGGGAACGATATCCGCCATCAGGGACGTCCAGACGACGCCCCCGGCCTGGCCGGAAACCATGCAGACGAGCCACATGGCCAAGTAAACCGGAATCCAGGAATCCTCCGGAAACGCCAGCGGGATCAGCCCGGTTCCGACCCACACCGTCCGGTGGACGATGCCGAACAGCGCGACGAAAAACCGGCGATTGTGCCAGCTCTGCATCGCGAACGCGATCAGCACCTGAATGAGCAGGGCGAACGGCGGTATCGCCAGCACGAGGCCGATATGGAACGCGCTAAACCCGAGGTACGTCAAAAAGACGGTCTGCAGCGGACCGCCAAGCAGATTCCCCAATATATTCGCCGGAATGCCCTCGATCAACGAGATTCTGAGGCTTTTGCGGTTCTCGGATTCGCTTCTGCGGACCGAGAGCGCGCGCTTCATTCCTTTGATCCAACCGCTCATCGCGATGTTCCCCCATGTTGTACCGAATGTTACCTAGAAGTTCCCTCATCGCCGCTAATCCAGGGTGTGTATGCATACACGCCCTAGCGCAGCTACACCGATTTTACTCGTACTACTCGACGTAAGGCAAATAAATCATGAATTCGGTTCCTTCGCGAATTTGGCTGTTCACTTGAATGGTGCCTCCATGGTTGGTGATGATCCGGTAGCTGACCGACAGCCCCAATCCCGTGCCGGCTTCCTTCGTCGTGAAGAACGGGTCGAACAGCCGGTTCAGAATCGCTCGCTCCATCCCTTTTCCGTTGTCCCTGATGGAAATGACCGCGAACCTTCCCTCCGTTCTGGCCGAAATATCGATGCGTCCTTTTCGCTCCCCGATCACGTCCTGAATAGCGTCTATCGCGTTCTTCATAATGTTCAGCAGCACCTGCTTGATCTGCTTCACGTCGACCGCCACAGTCAGCTCCGGCTCGAAATTTTCACAATGGATTTCACAGCCCTGCATGTTCGCTTCGCTCTCGGAAATGAGAATCGACTCCCTGAGCAGCATGTCCACGAGAACTTTCTGCTTCATCGGCGCGGACGGCTTGGACGAGTTCAGAAACTCGTAAATGATGTCGTTGGCCCGATCGATCTCCGACAAAATAATTCTGCCGTACTCCTGCTTGCCAATCTCCGATAAATAGGGGTTAAGCAGCTGGATGAACCCTCTGATCGAGGTGAGCGGATTGCGGATTTCGTGGGCGATCGCCGCCGCGGTCTTGCCCAGCATCGCCAGCTTGTCGTTCTGGAATGCCGCCTGCTCGATCAGCTTATACTCCGACACGTCCTTCACGCTGACCAAGTAATCCCCCTCCAGCTCGTCCGGCTGCGAGATGCTGACCAGCAGATGGCGTCCGGCGGCGTCCTGGAACTCGTCGTGATAGCGGCGGTACAGCGCCAATCCCCGGTAAATTCTCAGAACGTGCTTGCGGATCGACCGGCTCAGATTTTCGTGAAAAAAAAGCCGGAACAGCGTGCTTCCGATCAACGCCTTGCGAGGAGCCTTCAGCAGTTTCGACATTTGCACGTTCACGAATCGGAGGTTGCCCGCGGCATCGAACAGGGCGACTCCGCTGTCCATATGTTGGAGAACGGTTTCAAATTTGTTCGAAGGCGTCTCGTCCATGTGCTCCGAGTGGATCGCGCCGGCGTTATAGAGCAGCTTGTCCTCGTCCCGCTTCTCTTCGGCCGCTGCCGCTTCGGGCAGGCGCAAGGAAACGAGCAGCTCGGTAATAAACAAAAGAGACCGGTGGACTAACGTCATCCGGTCTTCTGGTTCCGCGTAGGAAAGCAGAAACTTTACGCTCTCTTCATGGTGCCTAAGAATAACGGATGCCGGCAATCCGATCAGTTCGATCCACAGCTCCTGCATTTCCGGTCGAACGACGTGTCCGCCGCTTCGGGCGAACTCCGCGAGAACCGGAAAATAACGAGTTTTCCATCCGTTCATATCGAGAACCCTCCATTGCCAGAGCAGTCTCAGACCCCGCCGCTTCAAATTAACCAAATCATATCTATTAACGATCGCGGATGTCAACCGAAGAAGTTGTCGAGTCGTGACGAACGCATACGGACCGAAGTCATGCGACTTTTGTCGAATAAATCCGCCAAAAAACTACGGCTGACCAATTCGCGTACATGGACTCGTAACATTGAAGTTCTTCGCCAAGCGAGTTGTTCTAAATAGTCGCTTAACGTCTCCCGATTGGCGGTCGAACGGAGGGCGTTGTTCTAAGAAATCGTGTAACGTCTCCCCCATGGTGCTCAAACTAGAGGTGTTGTTCTAAAGAATCGCACATCGGCACTCCAGACTAGGGCGTGTATGCAACCTCCGAGGAAAGCAGATATTGCCGAATCTTCGTTCCATGCAAGGAACTTTTGCTTGGCGTACCGGAGATACGCCAAGCAAAAGTGACGAAGCAGGGGGCGAAAAGACGGTGATAGATGCCCCTGAGCGGGTTTGCTTACACGCCCTAGGATCTGGCGAAGGCTGTATGTCAATTGAGCAGTGGTAGAAAAAAAGGAGCGTCCCGGCATGATCGCACGATCCGCCGGACAGCTCCGAACCTGTTCCGTTTCTATCGCATTGCCTAGACCGCTCCGCCCGGCGCGCGCTTCAGCTTAAGCTTGTGGCGCCGTTTGCTGAGGACGATCAGACGCTTCTTCAACTGCTGCTGCCATTCCGTATCGCCAAGCTCCTTGGCGAAGGTCAGCAGATCGAGAGACATGTCGATCTGATTTTGCACGATCGCCATCGGATCTTCCTCTTCGTTGTTCACGCAATTTTCGTGCAGCGCTTTATCCGATTCATCGACGTAATCCTGGAAGTCGACTTCAGATGCTCCGTCGCCATGCGCATATTCGGCCAAAATTTCGTATTCGTTCTCCACCAAGTAGTGGACTTCGACCCGATGGCATACGGGACAAAACAAAATCGGCACGTTATGGATTCTCGTCCGGTAATGCTTCAGCGTCCCTTTCGTCCCGATCATGCTAGCTCCACAGCAAAAGCTCATCGCCTTCCCTCCCTGAATCGCTAAATCGGTATCCCTTATTCTTCTCACTATATTCTCTACACATGAACACAATTCCTGCCGGAAAATGAGGACGCGAGGTTAAAAACTCCCCGGGGCGCTTGCCCCGGGGAGTTGCTATGACGATCGCCCTCGTTCGGGCGGTCTTCGATTACTTGGCCAATGCCGCGACGATCAGATCGCCCATGGCGGTCGTGCCGATCGCGCTGCTCTTGTCGGTCGCGATGTCTCCGGTGCGGTGTCCGGCGTCGAGCACGTTTTTGACAGCCGTCTCGATCGCGGTCGCAGCGTCCTCATAGCCGAACGTCAAGCGGAACATGAGCGCGACGGACAGAATCGTCGCGATCGGGTTGGCGATGCCTTGGCCGGCAATATCCGGAGCGGAGCCGTGCACCGGCTCGTACAGACCGAAGCTGCCTTCGCCCAGCGATGCCGACGACAGCATGCCGATCGAGCCGGTCAGCATCGCCGCTTCGTCGCTCAGAATGTCGCCGAACATGTTTTCCGTCACGATGACGTCGAAGCTCGACGGACGGCGCAGCAGCTGCATCGCGCAGTTGTCGACGAGCACGTGCTCCAGCTCGACGTCCGGATATTCCGGAGCGATGCGGTTAACCGTCTCTCTCCACAGACGGGACGTCTCCAGTACGTTAGCTTTGTCAACGGAAGCCAGACGCTTGCTGCGCTTCTGAGCCACTTCGAACGCTTGGCGAACGATGCGCTCGATTTCCGTTACGTTATAGACGCAGGTGTCGACCGCTTCCTGACCTTGCGCGCCGTCGCGGCGGAACTTCTCGCCGAAGTAGATGCCGCCCGTCAGCTCGCGAACGACGATCAGGTCGGTGCCTTCCAGCACTTCCGGCTTCAACGTGGAGGCATCCTTCAGGCAATCGAACACGACCGCCGGACGAATGTTGGAGAACAGGCCGAGCGCTTTGCGAATGCCGAGCAGTCCGGTCTCCGGACGGAGCTCCTTCGAGTTGTTGTCCCATTTCGGGCCGCCTACCGCTCCGAGCAGCACAGCGTCGGAGTTTTGGCAAATTTCCAGCGTCTCCTGCGGAAGGGGAGTACCCTTCTCGTCGATGGCGATGCCGCCGAACAGGCCGTGCTGGAATTCGAACTTGTAGCCGAACAGCTCCTCCGTCTTCTTCATCACTTTGATCGCTTCCGCGACGACTTCGGGGCCGATGCCGTCTCCGGCGATGACGGCGATTTTTTTAACTTTTGACATCTGTCGTATCCACTCCACCTGTAGGTTATTGTCCATTGAGACTTTCTCTCAATTGTAGTACACTTCGTCCGCGAATGAAAATATATAATAACTATCGTTTCTATAGGCAATGCCTATTTGGAGTTCGCGGCGTGCGGGCTTATTGCCGTGTCTCCGTCTACGGCGGAACCCCTAAGCTCGCCGGGCGGGCTTATTACGCTGTCCCCATCTACGGCGGGACCTTTAAGCTCACCGGGCGAGCTTATTCCCTGGTCCCCGTCCACGATGGGACCCTTTAGCTCGCCCGGCAGGCTTATTCCCGTGTCCCCATCTACGGCGGGACTTTTAAGCTCGCCGGACGGGCTTATTCCCGTGTCCCTCGTCCAATGGACCGCCCCCTGATCCAAGGGGATAGCGTAAAAAGAGCGCCAAGCCGGCCTAACCGATCTCGGTTAGGCCGGAGACGCGTCGTCCTACTTCAACCAATATGCTCTTCAGCGCTTGATCGCCCTATTCCACCAATGCGCTCCATCAGCCTGACGCCTGATCGCCCTGCTCAACCAATATGCTCTTCAGCGCCTGATGCCTGATCGTCCTACTTCACCAATACGCTCTCCATCGCCTGATTGAGGCGCTTCATGCCTGCGACCGTGCCTTCGAAGTCGGTGTGCGTGAAGTTGAGCCGCATCGTGTTGCGGCCCGAGCCGTCCGCGAAGAAGGAGACGCCCGGCACGAACGCTACGCCCAGGTCGACGGCCGTCTTGAGCAGTTCCCCGGTGTCTATCGACTCCGGCAGCTCCAGCCAGAAGAACATGCCGCCCTTCGGCTCGTTCCATGTCACGCCCGGCCATTGCTGCTGCGACAGCAGCTCGGCCATCTGGCGCATGCGCGCTTCGTATTCCTTGCGAACGAACTCGATGTGGCCCGCGAGATCGAAGTGCTCGATCAGCTGATGCAGCGCTTGCTGGTCGAGAGAACTGGAATGCAAGTCCGCGGCCTGCTTGGCGCGGGCCAGATGGCGGATCACTTCCGGATCGGCCATGACCCAGCCGGTGCGCAGCGCCGGAGCGACCGTCTTGGAGAACGTGCTCGTGTAGACGACGCACGAGCCTTGCGGATGCTCATCCAGCGAAAATAAAGAAGGATAAGTCACGGATGCGTCGCCGAATTTCAACTCGCCGTACGGATCGTCCTCGAGAATGAGCGCGTCGCTCGCGCGGCACAGCTCCAGCACGCCCTTACGGCGCTCCAGGCTCCACGCCTTGCCCGTCGGGTTGGAGAACGTCGGGATGACGTATACGAGCTTGGGCGAATGCTCCTTCAGCTTGGCTGCCAGATCGTCCAGCACCATGCCGTCCTCGTCGGCTTCGACGGAGACGAGCGTTGCGCCGTACGAGCGGAACACCTGCAGCGCCGACAGATAGGTCGGCTTCTCGACCAGGATGACGTCGCCCGGGTCGATGTAGATCCGCGTCAGCAGATCGATCGCTTGCTGCGAGCCGGTCGTGATGAGCAGATCGTCCGGCGTAATCGTTACGCCTTTAGGCTCCATCCACTTGCAGATGCTCTCGCGAAGCGGGAGATAGCCCTCCGTCAAGCCGTACTGCAGCGCCTTGTTGCCCGCCGCCAGCACCCGCTCGAACGCTTCCCCGATCGCCGCGACCGGAAAATGCTCCTCCGCGGGCAGTCCGCCCGCGAAGGAGATAATCGATTTTCTCTGCGTCAGCTTCAGAATTTCCCGAACCGCCGACGAGGAGAAGGAGTCGAGCCTTTTGGAATACCGATAGTTCATCCGAAGCTCCCCATTTCTGTTAGATCAGAGTGACGTTGTCGCGCTTGTTGCGCGCAGGCGCGTTGCGTTTGTCGATGAGCCTGTTCAGCGCGTCCACGTAGGCCCGTGCGCTCGCTTCCAGAATGTCCGTGCTGACTCCGCGTCCTTGGGCGGACGTATCCCCTTGCTTCAGAACGACGTGGACTTCGCCCAGCGCGTCCGTTCCGTCCGTGACCGACTTGATCGTGTAATCGTCCAATTCAACCGTCTCGCCGGTCAGCGCGTCGATCGCCTGATAGATCGCGTCGACCGAGCCGTTGCCCTCGGACTCCTTCTTCACGATGCCTTGCTGCGTCTTCAGCGTAACCGTCGCCGTCGGAGTCGCATGGCTGTCGAACGACACGACCAGCTTCTCCAGCGCGAACACTTCCGGCGTCTCGACGAGCTTCTCTTCGAGCAGCGCGCGAATGTCCTCATCGCTGACGTTCTTCTTGCGGTCGGCGAGATCCTTGAACTTGCCGAACGCGGCGTTCACTTGATCCTCCGTCAACTGCTCGTAGCCGAGATCGATCAGCTTCTCGCGGAACGCGTGGCGTCCGGAGTGCTTGCCGAGCACCAGCTTGCTGTCGCGCAGGCCGATCGTCTCCGGCGAGATAATCTCGTACGTCGTCTTCTCCTTCAGCACGCCGTCCTGGTGAATGCCGGACTCGTGCGCGAACGCGTTCGCGCCGACGATCGCCTTGTTGCCCGGCACGACCATGCCGGTCAGCTTGCTGACGAGGCGGCTCGTGCGCGCGATCTCCTTCAGGTTCAGCGTCGTCGTCGCCTGGAAGAACTCCGCGCGCGTCGCCAGCGTCAGGGCCACTTCCTCCAGCGAGGTGTTGCCGGCGCGTTCGCCGATGCCGTTGATCGTGCCTTCCACCTGGTCGGCTCCGTTCAGAATCGCGGCCAGCGCGTTCGCGGTCGCCATGCCGAGATCGTCATGGCAGTGGGCGGACAGCTGAATGCGCTCGATTCCCGGAACCTTCTCCTTCAGCACTTTGAAGATGTTGCCGAACTCCTGAGGCGTCATGTAGCCGACCGTGTCCGGAATGTTGACGACGGTCGCCCCGGCGTTGATCGCCATTTCCGTAACCTGGCACAGATAGTCCAGTTCGGTGCGGCCCGCGTCTTCGGGAGAAAATTCGATTTTGTCGAAATATTGCTTGGCATAGCGAATCGCCCGATCCGCCGTCTCCAGGACCTGATCCTTATCCATCCGCAGCTTGTGCTGGCGGTGAATCGGGGAAGTGGCCAGGAACAGATGGATGCCCGGATCTTCCGCGCCTTTAAGCGCCTCCTTCACGGCGTCGATATCCTGCTCCCGCGAACGAGCAAGGCCGATGACGGTGGCATTCTTGACCGCTTTCGCCACGGCGTTGACCGCCGCCAAGTCTCCCGGAGAAGCCGCGGGGAAACCCGCTTCAATGCGGTCGACGCCCAGCTTCTCGAGCTGCAGCGCGATCTCTACCTTCTCTTGAGTGTTCAAGTTCACGCCCGGAGACTGCTCTCCGTCGCGAAGCGTCGTGTCGAAAATATAAATTTTTCTCATGTCGGGGGAATTACCCGCACCTCCTGAAGCAAATCTGAGCTATCTTCAAATTATAGCACACCGTCTGTCGTTATTTAACAAAAACCCCGGCAGCGCATGCCGGGGTTTCGTATCCGCGCGTGGCGGTTGGTCTTATTTCTTGATCCAGTGCATCATGCCGCGCAGCTGAGCGCCGACGACTTCGATCGGATGCTCGGCTTCGTTGCGGCGGGTAGCCGTCAGGAAGGCGCGTCCGGATTGGTTTTCAAGGATGAAGTCGCGAGCGAACTTGCCTTGCTGGATGTCGGACAGCACGCGTTTCATTTCCTTCTTCGTCTCTTCCGTTACGACGCGAGGGCCGGTGACATAGTCGCCGTACTCCGCCGTGTTGGAGATGGAGTGGCGCATGGACGCCAGTCCGCCTTCGTACATCAGGTCGACGATCAGCTTCAGCTCGTGCAAGCACTCGAAGTAAGCCATCTCAGGCGCGTAACCCGCTTCGACAAGCGTTTCGAAGCCGGCTTTGACGAGCGCGGAAGCGCCGCCGCACAGAACGGCTTGTTCGCCGAACAGGTCGGTTTCGGTCTCTTCCTTAAACGTCGTCTCGATAACCCCTGCGCGGGTACAGCCGATGCCTTTGGCGTAAGCCATGCCGATCTCGAACGCTTTGCCCGTACCGTTCTGATGAATCGCGATCAGTCCCGGAACGCCGAAGCCTTCGACGTAAGTGCGGCGAACCATGTGGCCCGGAGATTTCGGAGCGACGAGCAGAACGTCCGCGTCCGCCGGAGCGACGATTTGGCCGAAGTGTACGTTAAAGCCGTGGGAGAACATCAGAGCGGCGCCTTTTTTCAGGTTAGGCTCGATTTCGTTTTTATAGACGCTTGCTTGCGTCTCGTCCGGCATCAGAATTTGCACGACGTCCGCTTTGCGGGTAGCGTCGGCGACGGACAGTACTTCGAAGCCGTCGTTGCGCGCGCTTTCCGCGGATTTGCCTTCGCGCAGACCGATGATGACGTTTACGCCGCTGTCGCGGAGGTTTTGCGCTTGCGCGTGTCCTTGGCTGCCGTAACCGATAACTGCGATCGTTTTGCCTTTAAGAACGCCGAGGTCGGCGTCTTTCTCATGAAACAAGTTAACTGCCATTGAACTGTGTTCCTCCTTAAAATAAGTCAATATTTGTCGACCCTCGAAGCGGGCGTTCCAAGAGAGACGGCTCCGGCGGCCCGGTTCGCGCGTCGGGTTTCTCTCCTCGAATACCCGCTCCGCGGGTACGATTGCTTGTCCAGGCCAAGGGCTCCTTATCTGGCGCCCCTGTTCATCGCCGTTACGCCCGTCCGCGACAGCTCGCGGATGCCGTAAGGCTTAAGCAGCTCGATCATCGCGTCGATCTTCTCCGAATCGCCGACGACCTGAACGATCAGGCTCGACGGGCCGATATCCACGACCGCCGCGCGGAACGTCTCGACGATGCCGAGAATTTCGGGGCGCATCGACGGCTCGGCGCTGATCTTGATCAGGGCGAGCTCGCGGCCGACCATCGGGTTGCCGCTGACGTCGATGACTTTGATGACGTCGATCAGCTTATACAGTTGCTTCTGAATCTGCTCCAGCGTATGGTCGTCGCCCGTCGTGACGATGACCATACGGGACAGACCCGGCTCCTCGGAAGCTCCGACGGTAATGCTCTCGATATTGAAGCCGCGGCGGCCGAACAGGCCGGAAACCCGTTGCAGCACGCCAGGCTGGTCGTTGACGAGAATCGCTATCGTAAATTTACGGTTCATTCGGCATCCCCCATGATCATCTGGTCGATCGTGCTACCTTGGGTAACCATCGGATAGACGTTTTCGTGCTTGCGAACGACGAACTCCACGACCGCCGGACCCGGATGCTCGAGCGCTTCCTTCCAGACGCGAAGGGCGTCGTCCTTGTTCGCGGCGCGATAGCCTTTCACCCCGTAAGCTTCCGCCAGCTTGACGAAATCCGGACTGCCGGCCAGATCGATGTGGCTGTACCGGTTGTCGTAGATCAGTTCCTGCCACTGGCGAACCATTCCGAGCACCTGGTTGTTGATGATGACCACTTTGACCGGAATGTTGTTGATCGCGCAGATCGCCAGCTCCTGGGCGCACATCTGCATGCCGCCGTCGCCGTTGATCGAGACGACCGTTCTGTCCGGGTTGCCCATCTGGGCGCCGATCGCGGACGGGAAGCCGAAGCCCATCGTTCCGAGACCGCCCGAAGTAACCCAGGAGCGCGGCTGGTTAAACGGATAATACTGCGCTGCCCACATCTGATGCTGGCCGACGTCCGTCGTGACGATCGCGTCGCCGCGCGTCGTCTCGTGGATCATCGAGACGACCCATTGCGGCTTCAGTTCCGTCTCCGAATCCACGTAGGAATAAGGCTTATCGGCCTTCCATTCCTGAATCTGCTTGCGCCAGGCGTCCGCCTTCGCCGCAGGTTTGACAAGGGCGTTCACCTGCTGCAGCACCGCCTTGACGTCGCCGACGATCGGAATGTCGGTCGGCACGTTCTTGCCGATCTCCGCCGGATCGATGTCGATGTGGACGATCTTCGCTTTCGGCGCGAAGCCGGACAGCTTGCCCGTGACGCGGTCGTCGAAGCGCGCGCCGATGTTGATCAGCAGATCCGCCGATTGGATCGCCGTATTCGCCGTCCACGTGCCGTGCATGCCGGGCATGCCCATGTGCAGCTCGTTGCCGCTCGGGAAGCCGCCCAATCCGAGCAGCGTCGTCGTCGTCGGAATGCCCGTCTTCGTGACGAACTCGTACAATTCTTCGTGCGCCCCGGAGTAGACGACTCCGCCGCCCGCCAGAATGACCGGTTTTTCGGAGCTTTCGATCGCGCGGATCAATTTGTCCACCTGGTTTTTGTTCGGTTGGACCGTCGGGTTGTACCCGCGAAGCTGCACGCCGGATACCGGCTGGAACAGCGTCTTCTCGGCCGACACGTCCTTCGGAATATCGATGAGCACCGGACCTTTGCGTCCGCTGTTGGCAATATGGAACGCTTCGTGAATGATGCGGGGCAGATCCTCCGCCTTGCGCACGAGATAGCTGTGCTTCGTGATCGGCATCGTGATGCCGACGATATCCGCTTCCTGGAAAGCGTCCGTTCCGATCAAATGCGTCGCTACGTTGCCCGTAATGACGACCAGCGGCACCGAATCCATGTACGCGGTCGCGATGCCCGTAACCAGGTTCGTCGCCCCCGGGCCGGAAGTCGCGATACAGACGCCGACTTTGCCGGTGGAACGGGCGTAGCCGTCCGCCGCGTGAATAGCGCCCTGCTCGTGCCTCGTCAACAGATGGTGGAAATCGTCGAAGCCGTGCATAGCGTCGTAGATGAAGAGCACCGCGCCGCCCGGATAGCCGAAGACGCACTCCGCACCCTCCAGTAACAGACTGCGAAGCAGCATTTCCGACCCGGTGATCACTTCCGGCTTGCTCCATTTTGCGATCAATTCTTCTTTGGATTTGATGGTAGTTTCCTGTGCGCTCATCTTTTTTCCTCCTTTCAACGAATCAAAAAAGCCCTTCGTCCCGACGACAACATGACGTCTAGGGACGAAAGGCTAATAGCTTCCGTGGTACCACCCGAGTTTGCCGGTCACCTCGCGATGACGGCCTTATAAAGTACGAGGCAGATCATGCCGCCGTTCGTACTCCAAGCGCAATAACGAGCGCCACTCCGATTCTCCCTAATGAGCCTTGCGGCGGTTCAGGGGAACAGCTCCGAGGAGACTTCGCTAACAGGGATTAAGGCATCGGTCTCAGCTAATCCGACGCTCTCTGAGCATAAGAGCCCTATCGCTTTTTCCTCATCACGGCTATTGAATGTTCAGTCGATTTAGCATTTATTATATTCCCCGCCGGGACATTCGTCAATACACATCTTAGCCGTTCCGGGCGGAACGACTTGTTCATACGTTATAAAACCGCAATTCCGCAGCTTCCGGGCCTATGTCGAGCTTCTATAAAAAGAAGGAGGAATACCGTTGATCCGATGGAGAAGAACTCGCGATGACAAAGCCATCGTGGAACTCGTCCGCACGCAGCTCGTTCCGATCTCCCCTTGGCAGCATCCCAGGGACGGAAGATTGCATGCGGATATCGTCAAGCGGCTTCGCAAAGGCGCTACGCTGGTCGCGTCGAAGACGGACCGGAGCCCCCCGCTCGGCTTTCTCCACATGGAGTTTCGGCATCCGAAGCTGTTCATCGACTTGCTGGCCGTAGATTCCAGGCATCAGAACAAAAAATACGGAACGGCGCTGATGCAGCGCGCCGAGATCTACGGACGAAGCCAGGGCTGCGTCGCGTCGCACGTATTCGTCGACGATCATAATTATCGGGCTCTGCGGTTTTACCGCCGGCTCGGTTACGATACGCTCAGTGTTATTCCGTCGTTAAAAGTCGTCGAGCTCTTCAAGTCCTTATATACGTAAATGCGCGCACAGGGCGCCGTCGCGGGTGGAGACCGCCGTTTACCACCAGCCACCGCCCCAACCGCCGCCCAATCCTCCGCCGAAGCCGCCTCCCCAGCCGCCTACGCCCCAACCGCCTCCCCAGCCTCCGCCGGCCACCGTGCCCAGCGCCAGCAGATCGAACAGGACGAGCGGAAGAATCGCGTTGGTCCTCGCTTTTTTGCCTCGCGGCTGCTCCAGAATGAGCTTGTCTCCGGAGATCCGGACAAGCTTGCCCGAAGCGACCGAGCCGTCCTTGCGGACCGCGTAGACGTGCTTTCCAAGCAGCTTCCGCGCTTGCGAACGGGTGATGTTCGCCATTTCGCACCTCTCCCTTCTTAGCCCGGACATGCCTGCGGCGCCCGCCTCGCTCCCGCGCAGGCGCCGCTTTACGGTTGTCCGTCATCCTTCAGCTTATGGCCGGAAGGCTTGTCGCGCTTGTACCTCTGTCCGCGTGCCGCAAATAGGGGCGTAAACGGATCGGCGAGCTTCGATGCGGCTGATCGGAGGAACATCAAAGCTTCGATGCAGCAATTTCTCCTTTTTGTAGGAATTTATCCTTTTTTATATATTTTTCTCCCTTCATTTTCCGATTTTCGGGTTTATTTTATAAGTAAGCGTTTTCTTGTTAGACTTTCCCCATACGCTTCTACCGCTTCTCGCTAATTCCCGTCCCTGTCCGCCGCACCGCTCGCGCACTCAGTCGCCGATGATCGTATCAGGTCCGATTACCGAACGAGTAAAGGGGGTGATGGTTTTCCTGCCGATCCTGTAATTCCTCGCCGAACCGTCGTTGCGTCCTCATGTTCCGCCCATTTCAGCGATCCGTCAAAACCGGAGGTGATCAAAGAAACTTTTCTGTTCAAAAGCCCGGCCAAACCCTAATTATGAGGAGGAATTATTAATGATGAAGCAAGTCCGGTTAGACTCTGCCAGATGGTTTAAGCTGCTCGTCGCCGCAGGAGGAATGGCAATCGCGTTCGTTCTCTCCGCGTGGCTGGCCGACAGCGCGTCGGCCCACGGCTACGTCGATTCTCCTTCCAGCAGGGCGATTCTGTGCAAAAACAACGTGAATACCGATTGCGGAGCGATCGTCTACGAGCCGCAAAGCCTCGAAGCGCCCAAAGGCTGGCCGAACGCCGGTCCGGCCGACGGCAAGATCGCCAGCGCAGGCGGCATCTTCCCCAAGCTGGACGAGCAGTCTGCCACGCGCTGGGCCAAGGTGAACGTCACTCCGGGACCGACGACCTTCACCTGGAAGCTGACGGCCGCGCATTCCACGGCCAGCTGGAAGTATTACATCACGAAGCCGGATTGGGATCCGAACGCGCCGCTGTCCAGAGCTTCGTTCGACCTGACTCCGTTCTGCAATCTGCCTTACAGCGGCCAGCCGCCGTTTACGTTCTCCCATACGTGCGACATTCCGGCTCGCACCGGTTACCACGTCATCTTGGCGGTATGGGAAATCGCCGATACGGCCAACGCGTTCTATAATGTGATCGACGTCAACTTCGCCGGTCCGGCCGACACGATTCCGCCTACCGCTCCGACCAATCTGGCCGTAACGAACGGGACTTCCTCGACCGTATCGATCGCCTGGACGGCGGCGACCGACAATGTCGGCGTTAACGAGTACCGGATCTATCGCAACGGAGCGCTCGTCGGCACGGTGAACGGCGCGACGACCGCTTATCAGGATACCGGACTTGCGGCCAATACCTCCTACTCGTACAAGGTCGTGGCGCGGGATCTCGCGGGCAATTCGTCGCCCGACAGCAATACGGTGGCGGCAACGACAACCCCTCCCGTCCCGGACACGCAAGCTCCGACAGCTCCGGCAGGCTTGCACGACATGGGCGTTACGGCGACCAGCGTATCTCTGATGTGGGGACCGGCGACCGATAACGTCGGCGTCTCGGAATACCGGATTTACAACGGTTCTACGCTGGTTGACACCGTTAACGGCTCGACGCTTACCTACAACGTAACGGGACTGTCGCCGAACACTGCCTACACGTTCACCGTCTACGCGGCCGACGAGGCCGGCAACGTATCTCCGGCAAGCAATGCGCATACGGCGACGACTTCAGACACGGTCACCTGTCCGGCTCCCTGGAGCTCATCGCAAGTGTATGTGAACGGAGACCAAGTCACGTATAACGGGAAAAAGTATCAAGCCAAATGGTGGACGCTGAACGAAAGGCCCGATCTGAGAAGCGGCCAATGGGACGTCTGGCAGCTGCTCGGCGATTGCCCTTAAGCGTTAAGCGGCTTCCGCACCAGCTAGGCGCTCCAACCCAAACAAACCTCGGTCCGAACGGGCCGAGGTTTGTTTTTATCGTTTGCGCGTCTCGTTACAAGAACGTCGGAAGCTCGTCCCTCGTAATGACGTTAGACGCATTGTACAGCGCCTGAAGCTGCGCGTTCGAATTGTTCTGGAACGTCAGCTCGGCCCAGCTCATGACGAACGTCCAGCGCGGCTGGGCCAGAAGCTGGCTTGCCGTCGGCAGCACCGCGCATTCGCCGATCGCGATCGGTTTGTTGCCCGCGACGCCGATCGCCGCATTGTATTTGGCCGTCGTAAATCCGTCCGGGTTGTAGATGTCGACCGAGAACACATCCCAATAATTGTTGCCTGGGTTGTAGGCGCTCCAGTTCAAGTCGAGATCCTGCATGTTCCACACCCAGACGAGATTGCTCAAGCCTTTGACATTTTCCAAATAGTCGTGCGTCAACCGGTACAGCGCCGCCGTGCCGTTCGGACCGGAGCGGCCGGCCCACCAGAAAACGCCCTGGTTCATTTCATGGAACGGACGGAACAGCACCGTTACGCCGTTGTCCTCCAAGTATTGCAGGTAGACGGCATACGTATCGAGACGCTGCTTCCATGCCGTGTTCAGCGTGCCGCCGTTCGTAATCAAGGAATTCCACTCGGCGTTCGTCAAGGAGCTGACGACTCCTCCGTCCCATGAGCCCACTTCGCCCTGCTTCGGATTCGTCACATGCATCATAATGTTGACGAGCGCCCCGTTGTCCCACTGCCGCTTCGCTTCGTAGATCATGTTCCAGCGGTTGTTCACGTCGCTCTGGGAAAACAGGAAGTCCCCGCTCCACAGACCGGGGTAGCGTCCGGTAATGCCAAATACGGTGTTGGTTTGCAGAGCGGGCTGGGCGTTCGGTTCCCGATTATGAATGCCGACCACCGTCTGGCTGCCGCTGATGCTCTGCAAATATTGCAGCACTCCGATCGGGCCGCCGCCCCCTCCGCCGGATGAGCTTCCGTAGATTTCGAACTCGTACAACGAATACCCGTACGCCGTCGCGCGCTGGAACGCGTACATTTTCACATATCGCGCCTGCGTCGCCGCAAAGTTGATCGTGTCGCTGCCGCCGGTTCCGTTGTAGTTCGAATAGACGGTCGTCCACGTCGTATTGTTCGTCGACGTCTGGATTTGATACCCGCGCGCATAAGCCGCCTCCCAGGCCAATCTGACGCTCGTTACCGTCTGCACGCTGCCGAGATCGACGATGATATACTGCTGATCCGACCAGGCGGACGCCCATCTCGTATTGCCGTTCGCATCGACCGCATACTGCCCTCCGTAAGCGCTCGATTCAGAAGACGATACCGTAACCGGCCTTCCGTAAGCCAGGTTAACGGCTGCCTCCGCTTTGGGCGGAGCCAGCGACAGCCCTCCGAGCAAGAGAACGGCGGCCAAAGCCATAAACAAACCTCTCCGAAACCTTAATGCAGGAACGCGCGCGGTACCGACAGAACCGTTCATCACTTCCAACCTCCTTAATAGATCAGCCGGCTCTCTCCTTCTCCTCTCCGAAAAAACCGCTTGTATAGGGACGATGCCCGCACCACCTCCTCTCCGGAAAAAATCCCCCTCCCGAGCGTGCCGGAAGGGGGAACGTGCGCCGGAAAACCAGCGCTTAACGAGTGAGTAAATTCCAGATGACTTGAGCGCTTTCCGACCGCAGCTGACTGCCCTTCGGATCAAACCGACTGCCACCCTTGCCTTGAATCAGTCCGAGCGCGGACGCCGCATCCACCGATGCCGCAGCCCATCCGCTCACTTCGCTTGCATCCGCGAACGGGGCATCGGGTTGACCGGAAGCTTTCGCGCCTGTCCGGCGCTCGTACGCCCGAACGATCATGACCGCCATTTCCTCTCTTGTAATCGTCTCATCCGGGGCAAACCGGTCCGCCGTTCGCCCTTGCACGATGCCCGCCTCGGATGCGGCGGCGACAACGCCCGCGTACCACTTGCCTGCGGCAACGTCCGCGAACGGCGCCGCCCCGGAAGCTTCCAGCTTCAGCGCGCGGGCGAGGAACGCCGCGAACTCGGCCCGGGTTACGCTGCGAGACGGAGCGAATTCCGTCGCGCTTACGCCTTGCACGATGTGCTTGGCCGCGACTTTCGCAATAACGTCGGCCGCCCAATATCCGCTCTTCACGTCCGTGAACGTCTTGCGGTATTCAAGCGGAGCATAAGCGCTGAAGTGGCGAACGCGAGCCGTAATCCGATTGCCCGCAATCTCTCCGCCTGCGTACTCGAGCGAACCGTCCGCGCCGATCCAATAGATGCCGACCAGGTCGCGATCCGCTCCTTCATTCAGCTCGAACGACAGCGCGATGCCGCCTTCGAATCGTTCGAGCGGCAACTCCTTGCCGTCCGGTCCGACGAGGCCGATGCGGAACGTATACACCGTTCCCGCCGCCCGTATGCCGACTGTATTTTTCCGGCCCGCCTGATCCAGCAATGCGTTCGCGCCGGCAACAGGCACCGCTTCGAAATAAATGTCGCTGTCCGCCAACGCCCCTGCTCCCGCAAGGCTTTGAATTTGCCGAATGACGTCGGCCGGAATCGCTGCCGAGAATCCGTTGCCGCTTACGACCAGCGATTTCGCTTGCGCCCAAGCGCTCGCGTTCGCCGGAATCGTCAGCCTGGTCGCGTCCGACAATGCGGCCGCGATGTTGCCGCTTGCGTCGACGCTCGGATTGTCGATCGCGACGGTTCCGTCAGCCGTTCCGCTGCCCGGACTCGAACCTGATCCTGATCCCGATCCCGGGTTCGGATTTGGGTTCGGTCCCGGACCGGCCTGGCCGGTCAAGCGGATGTCGTCCAGGTGGAATGATCCCGCCGGTTCGTTCAACAAGCCCAAGTACATGTTGAATTCTAAAATTTCTCGCGGATCCAGCGTCCCCGACCCGCCATACCAGGACGGATAATCGAAGTCGGCGAACGGAATTTCTACGAGATGCGCATCCGCGCCGCCCTCGATCTCTGCGGTCGCTTCCATATATTCGCCCGCGCCCGTTTTCACTTGAATCGTCAGCTTATGCGAGCTCGGACCCGGCTGAATCCAGAACTGCAAGCCGGTATACGCCGACCAGTCGGCACTCGGAAGCTGCGTGATGAGGCCGGCATAACCCGGTCCCGTCATGTCGTAGTCGACTTGCATCGAGTACGCTCCGCCGCCCCTGACTTCATCCGACAGCGACGCGGCAATCGCGCCGCCGCCCGTGTTGCGGGTTCCGTAACGAGCCGCGAAAGCCGCCTCATTGCCGGCATAGCCTTCGAAGTCGTCGATCACACGCGTCTGGGTGAAGCGGATATCGTCGAGATGCACGTACCCTGCCGACGGTCCGGTGCCGCCGAGCACATGAAGCGAAAACTCGGTCAGCGTCGTCAAATCCGCTTGCTGCGCGTTAAGCGGCAGACTGATATAGCCGCCTTGCACGTTGGATGCCGTAAACGTTCTCGTCCACGTTCGTCCGGCTTCGTCCTTCAACGCGACGCTCAGCGCGCGCGGCTGGCCGTCCGGACGCACCCACAGCTGCAAGGTGTCATAGCGGCTGCGGTCTGCATCGGCCAAAGGTTTCACGATGCCCGCCCGTGAAACGGAGCCGAGATCGAACGCCAGACGCAGCGCGTATTCGCCTGACCGCTTCGTTTCGGAATCCAAGCTTAGCTGCACTCCGCCTTCCGGTTCCGTCCGGTAGGCTTTGGCAAGCAGCAGATTCTCTCCGCCGTAATGGTCCCCGGCATCGATCACGTGAGCCGGAGGCTCGCCCGGCAGCGAGATCGTTCCCGCGCCGACCGCGATTTGCACGCCGCCGATTTGCGGATTGCCCGTTTCCGGGAAGACGACTTTCAAAAACTTGATGCCTGCCGGAAGCTGCTTCGCCATGCTGTTCGCCTTGAAGCGATCGCCGCCGAGCGGCACGACTTCCGTCTCCAGCTCCGAATAGGTTTCTCCGTCCGTCGAGCCGTAGAATCGGAACGCGTCTTCCGAAGCCGGCTCCGCCGCGTAATACCCTTCGAGCTTAAACGCCTTCATCTCCCCTTGCGTCCGGTACACGACGAACGCTTCATCGCTGCCGCCGCGCGCCAGCCTGGAGCCGTCCCCGCCGTACAGCTCGGGAGTCGCCGTATCGAACGCCAACTGACCTTCCCTGTAGAAAATCGAATTGAAATTGTCCAGCCGATCCGTCAATACGCCCGAAGTCAGAAGCGGCTGAACCGGCGTCAGCGCGGAGCCGTCTCCGACGAACTCGATTTCGACGCGGACGATCGTGCCGTTATTTTCATCGCCGTCCGGGTAGACGATTTTCAGATGGTTCGCCGCCGAAACGGAAGGCGCAGTCCACGTATATTCCGTGCCTGCACGCACCGGCGTCACCGGCACGTACGCAATGCCGTCGTCCGAGACGAGGAACGTGAACGGTTTTCCGCCCCCGGCGCTTTGCGCGTCGACGACAAAGCCTTTGATCGCGCTCGGCGTCCGGTACACGACCGCGCCCGGCTCCGAGTAATACTGCTTCGACTCGTCCGTCCGATCGTCTTCCAGCACGTATTTCGCCGCAATCGGACCGAGCGTCGGCGAATAATCGCTCGCCCCGCTCGCGTTTATTCCTTTGACCCGATAGTAATATGCGGTTCCGGTTACCGCCGTCCAGTCGGAGAACATGTTCTCGCCCGGCTCGACATCGTCGAGCACGTTCTCTCCCACGACCGTCCAAGGACCTGCAGGAGATTCCGCCCGCTCCACCGTATAGTAGCTGGCTCCCGTCGAACCGAGCCAAGACAGCTTGGTCACGGAATCGGATGCAAGCAGCTCAGGCGCCGGTTCCGGAGAAGGCAGCGGAGGCACCGGCTTCCCTTGAATTTCGTAAGCTTTGTCGCGCACGACGCGCAGCAAATTCGTCGCATCCTGATAATCTCCGGACGGCATGCCCGGCCAATGGTAAGCGCGATACAAAATGCCGCCGACCTCGTACTCGCTGTGGCGAACGAATCCGCCCTGGGCGCTGTGCGGACGCAAGCTCCAGATCAGCGCGCCCGACGCTCCGCCCGCGATCGTTTCGTTGAGCATCGAGACGACTTCCGACGTCGGCTTGAAGCCGAACTCTCCGACGAAGAACGGCTTGCCGTGCGCCTCCGCCAGCGCTTTGTCGGTTCTGACCCGGTTCGCGTAGTTGCCGTCGTAGTAGTGGCTCTTGACGATATCGATGTTCGGGTCCGCCAGCGCTTGCGGAGAGAGATTCCGGTAGAAATGCGGCAGCTCCATCTGGTTGCCCGAGACGAGCAGCTGGTTCGGGTTCACGCTCTTGTAGAAAGCCGCGATCTCCGACATCCACTCCGGCGCGACCATCAGCTCGTTGCCCGTCTCCCAGGCGAGGATGGCCGGATCGTCCTTGTAGCGCACGCCCGTGTAGGTGTTAACGCGGTTCATCACTTGCTCGATGACCAGCTTGAAGTCCTCGATCAGCTGAGGATCGGTGTAAAAATCGAATCGGCCCTTGCCCCGGAAATGGGCAAAGTCGGTAATGCCGCCCGGCGGCCAATCCCAGTTGTCGATAAACGGAATAATGAGCCGCACGCCGTGCTTGTTCGCCAGCTCCAGCAGCTTGTCCATCGACTTGAACGCCTCGTCGTTCAGTACGCCCGGTCCGTCGATATGCCGCAGCACATGCGGAGGATCGGCTTTATCCCGAACGGTCAGCGTATACGTGCGCAGCACTTGGCCGCCGGTCTGCACGGCCGTCCGAAGCGCGTCCTCCATTTCGAATTCCGTCGGCATGATGCCGTAAGGGCCTTCGTCTTCGTTGTAGAGCCCGCCCGGATAGTTAAACGAAATGAACCGCAGCTCATCGCTTCCGTCCATCAGCTTCGTGCCGGAGGTCGTGACGAAACGGTCGAAGCCCGCGTCTTTCTTGTTGCGCGAACCGTCGAAAGCCGCGATCGCCGCATTCAACAGATCGATATCGCCTTGCGTCGCCGTATTCGCCGTGTACACCGATTCCGCTACGGAAATCGCCTCGTCGAGGCTGTTCCAGGCGGTAAGCGGATATTGCGCATATCCGTCGCCGATCGGCGCGGCGCTCAATTCGCGGCTGGCCTCGCCGAGCCGCAGTCCCAGCCTGTCGTTGGCTGTCGCGGCCGCCACCGGTCCGACCGCGTCTGCGCCCAGCACCGGCTCGCCTGCAACGCCCGCGGCGTCCACCGGCGTCACCTCCAGCTTCACGTACTTGCCTTCCTGGGCTTGCGTCAGCGTGAATGTCTGGCCCCAGCCTCTCGGAATGGGCGCGTACGCCCCGTCTTCTTCTTCCGCTTGCAGCCACCGGTACATCGAGTAGCCTTCCGCCGTCCCGCCGGAATGCGCGTAGTCGAACGAACCGACGAGCGCGCCCGTCACTTTCGCCGCGCCGCCGATCGTCACGCCGCTCGCTTGCGGCAGGACGCTGACGATCGGATCGCCGATGTAGAAATCGTCGTAGTAGGCCGTGCCGCCCGCATCGGAGAGGTACACAATGATCGCGGAGTTCGCTCCGCTATTGAAGTTCACCGTATACAGATGCCAGTCGTCATGGGCGCCCGTATAGTTCTCCGTGATCTGCGCTTCGTCCGATGCCTGCAGCACCTTGTATGCCGCGCCGCCCGCGCCTTTGCCGTAGAACGTCAGCGTATAATCGGTATTCGGCGCAACGTTCACCGTATACTTGATGCCGTTCCAGTTTTGCGGTCCGCCGATCTCAAGCGCGTAAGCTCCGCCGCGCGCTTCGGCATCGGTCACCTTGAACTTGTCGTTGCCGCCCGTATTCCAGCCGTCCAAGTTCCCGGATTCGAAATCCCCGTTGGAGAACAGATTGTTCAACACCCGTTCGAGCGTGAAATCGTCGTAAAAAGCGACACCGCCCGCATCGGACAAGTAGATGACGACCCCGTCGTTAGCGCCGCTGTTGAATTCCACCGTATAGAGCGTCCAGTTGTCGTTCGCTCCGGTGTAATGCTCGGTCAGCTGCGCCTCATCGGATGCCTGAAGCACTTTGTAGGCGGCTCCTCCCGCCCCTTTGCCGTAAAACTTCAGCGCATAATTCGTGTTCGGCTCCACGTCGGCCGTATATTTGATGCCGTTCCAGTTTTGCGGCCCGCCGATCTCAAGCGCGTAGGAACCGCCGCGCGCTTCGGAATCGGTCGCCTTGAACTTGCTGTTGCCGCTCGTATTCCAACCGTCCAGGTTCCCGGATTCGAAATCCCCGTTCGCGATCAGATTCACGCTCGCGGCGCTCGCCGCTCGGCTCCATCCGCCCCCGCCCGGCGCGGCGACGCCGAACGCCAAAGCGAAAACGAGCAGAAGAGCCAGCCTCTGTCGCCATCCCTGTCTCATCGTCATGCTTCTCTTCCCCTTTTACGGAATGATGATTGCGCTTACACTCTATCATACCTTTAAACAAACATCAATTATTTTCAACTTATTAATTAAAAGTTTCGGAATATATCGAATCTAACTTGTCCTTTTTCCTATAATTTCAAGGCTAAATCCTTTTCCCTTCTATACCATTTTTCAAAAAATTCATCAAACTTTGATTTTCCCAACGTTTCGCTATTAAACTAATTTCAACTTTTTTTAGAGTAGAACTGCATCTTGGGGAAGGCAGGAGATTCCGTTTAAGCCATATCCTCCTTGACGACTCGGATTTGATCCAGTAGGATAGAGGCATTTCCAGGATTCGGAGGTTATAAGGATGGCAACGAAAAGAATCGATCATGTCGGCGTAATGGTGAAGGATCTCGAAACGACGATTCGTTTCTACACGGAGATTGTGGGACTGGAGGTCAAAAGCCGGGTCGCCCATACGAATGGCGTGCTGCAATTGGCCTTTCTCGGAGCTGGGGGCTCTGACGAAACCGAGATCGAACTGATCCAAGGGTATAACGACCAACTGCCCGCAGAGGGCAAGGTGCACCATTTCGCGGTAACCGTGGACGACGTCGAGGCGGAGCACGAGCGGATCAAAAGCTTAAACATCCCCTTCGTGCCCGGATTCGAGGAGATTACGGCGCTGCCGAACGGACATCGCTACTTCTTCATTCATGGTCCGGATAAGGAATGGATCGAGTTTTTCCAGCGGTAAGCAAAGTCAACAGCCCTCGGTGTATGCCGGGGGCTGTTTTCTACGACGGGCCAATTCACACACATGAGCGCACACGCACCGAAAGAATTCAGATAGAGCCACTCGAATTGACCGCCTCTAACGGTCCGGTAGACCGTTACACCCGCGAATCCGGGCCGTTGGCCGCCCCTAACGGTCCGGTAGACCGTTACGCGTGCGAATCCGGGCCGTTGGCCGCCCCTAACGGTCCGGTAGACATTCTTTACGCGCAAGAGATCTGGCAAGCTATTTGTAAGTCAATTGTCAGTCGTAGTTGTTAACGTCATAATTCGTCCTCGACAGCAGCTAACGGAAATACGGGATACTCAGCAGGAATTCTCTGGTATTCCGCCTCATAATTCGTTTGTTTCGTAAATGGGCTCCCGTGTTACAATGAACGAAACAGCGAGATCGGGGAGAGGTTTCTTGCAACTGGACGGATTGGAGCTCTTGATCGGCGTTGCCGCCGGTTTAATGATCGGATTCTCGAAGACGGGGATTCCGAGCTCGGGGATATTCGCGGTGACTCTGATGGCGATGGCGTTCCCGGCCAAAGATTCCGTAGGCATCATTCTGCCGATGCTCATTTTCGGGGATATCATCGCGGTTGCCTATTACCGGCGCAAGGTCGTCTGGAAATATTTGATCGTGCTTATTCCTTGGGTTTTGGTTGGAGTCGTCGCAGGTTATTTCTTCCTGGACATCGTCAGCGATCATACGCTTAAGCTGACCATCGGCTGGCTTGTGCTGGCGCTTATCGCGCTGCATCTTATTCGGGAGCGGTTCGGCGACAAATTCTCGGGCCAGGGATGGCTCGCTTCGTGGTTCAATCCTTTTCTGGGAGGAACGGCCGGATTCGCGACGATGATCGGCAACGCCGCGGGAGGCGTCATGTCGATCTATTTGCTGGCCAAGAAGCTGCCCAAGGAGGTGTTCGTCGGCACCGGAGCCTGGTTTTTCTTCCTCGTCAACCTGCTGAAGGTGCCTTTCTCCGTACAGCTCGGCATCATTACTCGGGATTCGCTGCTCTTCAACTCGCTGATGATCGTTCCGATTGTCGTCGGAGCCTGGGTCGGCATTCGCGTGCTGGCCAAGCTGCCCGAGCGCTGGTTCCAATATTGCGTGCTCGGACTGTCGGCGGCGGGGTCTCTGAGATTGATTTTCTTCTAACAAAGACGCCCATGACCCGCCGTTAATTCTCCCTTAACAAACCGATTGTATACTGGGTGTAAAGCAACTGCTTGTCATCCAGATATGCGAAAGGAATGAGGTCTATGGGAATTCATACGTATTTTCAATCGTTAACCGACCTGGAGCGGATTATCCGCTGCCCGGGCAAGTTCAAGTTTCAGGAGCACAGCGTGTCGGCGCATTCGTGGAAGGTCGTGCAGTACGCGAAAACGTTGGCGGACATCGAAGAGAGCAACGGAGTCGCCATCGACTGGAAGAAGCTGTACGAAATTACGAGCAGCCACGATTACGGAGAAATATTCATCGGCGATATCAAGACGCCCGTGAAGCATTCTTCGTTGGAGCTGCGAGCCATGCTGCAGCAGGTCGAGGAAGGCATGGTCGACCATTTCATCGACGAGCACATTCCCGCCGAATTCCAGCCGATCTTCCGCAGACAGCTGCGCGAAGGCAAAGACGACTCGGTCGAAGGCCAGATCCTGGAAGTCGCCGACAAAATGGATCAGATCTACGAGGCTTTCTCGGAGCTGCAGCTGGGCAACACGGAAAAGGAATTCGTCACGATGTACCGCAACGCCTTGATCAAAATCAAACAAATCAAGCTCCATTGCGTCGATTACTTCCTGCGAAACATCCTCCCCGATCTCGTCAGCGAAGGCTCCCGCTCCCCGATCGACATCGAGAAAATCACGAACGAAGCGCTCGCCTCCTAACCTCCCTCCTTTCTCCAACCCCTCTCACCATCCTTCCCGCTGCCCGTTCTCATCCGTTCTTCCTTTCTCACTCGAAATCTCCGTTCTCGCACGAAATCTCCGTTCCTGCCCGTTGCTTACTCCTCACGCCGCACTTTCGTCTCCAATCCCACTCCGACTCTCCCTTCCGCCCCCCTTGCTTCCGTTTCTTCCTTCTCTTACCCCCGTTTTCCGCCCACTTCTTTAAAAAATGCAGTACGATGTTAAGTTCCCCGGGTAAACCGCGTTTTCGGAAGTCGCTATAATCTTGCTTAGGAAAGGAGGGTTTTCCAATTATTGTGTAAGCGCTTTAGTGACCGAACGGACGTTACGACGCGGCGACGGGAACCGTCGTGTTCCGAACGAGCCACTTCAGCACTTATGCAGCAGCATTCGTATTCGCAACTTTCGAAGATGTACGAAACGTGCCATGGGCTAAACAGGCAATCGAAGTCATGGCATCCCGAGAAATCGTGCAAGGCGAGGAAGGCAATCGCTTCTCTCCGGCGTCCTCCGTATCCAGAGCGGACTTCGTCGCGCTTCTCGTCAAGACGATGGAGCTGCCGAACGCAGACGACCTGAACAACGGCGGCGGAGCGAACGCGAACGGCAGCCTCTCCCGGCAGGACATGATCGTGCTGACGAGACGCGCGCTGGAAGCAGCGGGCAAACCTCTGGAGGCAGGCGGAAGCCTGGACGCGTTCTCCGACGCGGCGAGTATGACCGGCGACGCGAAAACTAGCGCGGAGGCTCTCGTGAAGGCCGGCGTCATCAACGGCAAGAACGGCAAAATCGCGCCCAAAGATGCGCTGACCCGCGCGGAAGCGGCGGTCATTCTGTACCGGATTTGGAAGCTCTAAAGAAATAACGCTCACCCTCGCACCGAGGCCCGGCTGTCAAGGCACCCCGCCTTGCTCGGCCGGGCCTTGGCTTCTTCCCGGACGGAATACGAAACCCAGCAAAGAGAATACGAGAAACGCGGCCCCCAGAATGAGAAATATGCTGTGAACGGATACGTAGCGTATGCCGAATCCGCCAAGCGCCGGGCCTAACATACTGCCGACACTGAAATGAATCGAAGCGATCACGTTCGCCGTCGGCAGCATGGGCCGGGGCAAAATATCCGCCGCATAAGCGAGGCCGAGCGTATAGAACGAGCCGACCACTCCTCCCGCAAGGGCGAACAGCAGGAACAGCGCCGCGACTTGGCTTCCCGCCGCCGGAATCGCCAGGAACGCGAAAGCACCCGTCAGTCCGCAGACGATCAGCACCGGCTTGCGCCCGATTCTGTCGCTGAGCATGCCAAGCGGAAGCTGCAGCACAAGCGAACCCACGCCGAACGCCAATAGCAGCAGCGATATCCAGTGTCCCTCCAGTCCGATCCGCAAGCCGTACAGCGGGAAGCTGCTGTTCATGGAAGCCTCCATTAATCCGTACAGCAGTCCCGGGATCAGCACGAACCAGGCAGCCCGGTAGGTAATCATGAACCGGTTGCCCTGCGCCGCCTCCCTTTTGTTCCGCTCGGGAAATTCGTTGTCCAGCCGCAGCACGAGCAGCAGCACAACGATGAAGATCGCCCCCGTGACAAGGAACGGCACAGCTCTGCCGAGCGGCAGCAGATTAATCCCTAGCGGCCCTAGGCTAAACCCGATTCCGTAGGCCATGCCGTAGAAGGAAATATACTTGCCTCTCGCTTGTGCAGGACTTGAGCTGACGATCCACAGCTGGGTCGTGTAGTGAAGCGCGCTGTCCCCGGCTCCCACCAGCAGCCGCAGGACGAACCAGACGGCCAGCGAATCGACCAGCGGAAACAGCAGCCCGGCCACCGACACGACTGCGATGCCGGCGACGATGACGTTGCGATAGCCGTAGCGCATAACCGGCCTCTCGATGAAGAACATGGTGCAGAAAACCCCGATGTACAGCGCCGCCGAGTTCATCCCGTTCGCATCCGAAGAAACCCCGGATTGCTCCAGCATGATCGACAGCAGCGGCAGAAGCAGCCCTTGGCTCATCCCGCCCACGACGACGGCCAGAAGCAAAATCGTTAGGCGATAACGGAAGGAAGAGGATTCCGAAGCGATAACTCCCGATGTCAAACCGATCAACTCTCCTTGTTGCAACCGCGCGATCGCCCTCCCCTCTCCGGACGCGGAGAAGTAGGCACACAACGAAAACAAGCCCCGGTAGCCCGGGGCCTGTCGACGTACGCGGAAATTACGCGTTGATTTTCTCTTTGGCTGCGCCGGCCAGCGAGTTGAACGCGCTGATGTCGTTCACGGCCAGGTCGGCAAGCATTTTGCGGTTCACTTCGATGCCGGCCAATTTCAGGCCGTGCATCAGTTTGCTGTAGCTCAGGCCGTTCTGACGAGCTGCTGCATTGATACGCACGATCCACAGTTTGCGGAAGTTCCGCTTCGTCTGACGACGGTCGCGGTATGCGTACATCAAGGATTTCATGACTTGCTCTTTAGCTTTCTTGAAGAGGCGGTGCTTCGCGCCCCAGTAACCTTTAGCCAACTTCAACATTCTATTGCGACGACGGCGCGTGACGAATCCGCCTTTGACTCTTGCCATGATTCATTACCTCCCGGAAGTGTTCGATATGAGGTTCAAAAGTCCGATTTTGATCACGAAGCGATATCCTGAAGCGGATTCGACGTCGAATCTTGAATTCAGCCGGGCTGAAAACCGAACTTAATCGCTCAATCCTGTATTATTTCAAGTTAGCGATTTGTTGCTGCATGCGGCGAACGTCGCCTTGGGCAACCAGCGGCTGCGTGCCCAGAACGCGCTTCTGGCGTCCGGACTTGTGGGACAGCAAGTGGTTTTTGTACGCTTTGAAGCGTTTGACTTTGCCCGTTCCGGTTACTTTGAAACGGTCTTTCAAGCTGCTGTGAGTTTTCATCTTAGGCATGGAATATATCCTCCTGTCAGTGGGGTTTCGGCGCCAGAATCATAATCATGCTGCGGCCTTCCAGCTTAGGCATGCGTTCAACGATACAAATGTCGGTAACTTCGTTGGCCACCCGCTCCAGGATCTTCTGGCCGAGCCTGGCATGCGTAATTTCGCGACCGCGGAACCGCACGGAGCATTTCACCTTGTCGCCGTCTTTCAAAAATTTCACAACGTTGCGAAACTTCGTCTGGTAGTCGTGTTCCTCGATGTTCGCACGAAACCAAACTTCTTTGAGGTCGACGATTTTCTGATTCTTCCGAGCTTCCTTTTCCTTCTTCTGCTGCTCATAACGGAACTTGCCGTAGTCCATAATGCGGCACACCGGCGGTTTCGCCTGCGGCGCTACGTTGACTAGGTCAAGATTCGCGTCAATGGCCATCTGCATCGCTTCACGGAAAGGTTTGATTCCCAGTTGCTCGCCTTCGGAGCCGACCAACCTGACTTCTTTCGCCCGGATTTCCTCGTTGATTTGATGATCCTTGCTAATAATGTTCCACCTCCGAAATAGTCTACCGAACTTAAGGTTTGCACAAACAAAAAAATGCGAGCCGCATTCGGCCCGCATTCCAGTCCTCACGTTAACGTTCGTGCCGGGAAACCGAAGTCTCCGCCGCACTATCCGTTCGTCGGCTACGCTGACCCGTCAGCCATAGCCGATCGGGTGAGAAGCGGGCGCTTCTGCTTGCGCGTGCTGATTAATTTTCATAAACAGTCACATCGACCACTTTAACACGGCTTGCGCGGAATGTCAACAGAAGCTCGCGCAAATTCAAGGCGGCATGTTCAAGGGCGTGCCACAGCCGTGTCGTTACATCTGCTTGCCCTGCACTTCTTCCAGACGGATCACGCGCGTATGCTTCGTATGGCTCCACGTCTTGTTGTTCTGCGTGAAGAACGCGTAGAACGCGATCGGCCACCAGGAGAGGAAGAATACCGGGAACAGCAGCAGCTTCAAGTACATTCTCCAGTTGACTTTCTCCATCAGCATCGCGATCGGACATTGCAGGTAACCGTACAGCACGATCGTCAGCGACAGCCCGAGCGGCATTTTCGAATAGATCGAGGTCAGATTCGGGTTGCCCGGGAGCATCATGTCGAACCAGAGCGCCAGCGTCACGAGAAAGCCGATCAAGTAAATAAACGCGTTGAAAATGTACAGCGCGGCATCGATCTTGACGATGCTGCCCGTGCGGATTCCCTGCCACAGCAGCGGGAACATGTAACGGCGCGATACGTCGAAGTGTCCTTGCATCCAGCGCAGGCGCTGGCGGGCGGACGCCCGGAACGTAATCGGCTTCTCGTCGTAGACGCGCGCGTCGTAGTTGAATTTCGGATAGATGCCTCTTTGAATGCAGCGAACGGTGAACTCCAGGTCTTCGACGAGACTGGTCGCTCCCCATCCCATCTCTTTAAGCAGCTTCGTCTCGAAGCACATGCCCGTTCCGCCAAGGAAATTGGACAGCTTCAGGTTAAAGCGCGGCAGCTGCCACAGCCGATTGCAGAACCAGTAGGTAATGCCGTTGGCGGCGCTGATCCAGGAATCGTGCGGATTCTTCGTATCAAGATAACCTTGGACGACGCGGTATCCGTTGCACAGATCCTCGTTCATATATTGCAGGAAGTTCGTCGCGACCAGATTGTCGGCGTCGAACATGACGATCGCATCGTATTGGCGGGGATTTTTCCACAATTCCTTAAGCATCCACTCGATGGCGAATCCTTTGCCCCGCTCGTTCGGATTCGTTCTTTCGCAGGCGTACACGCCTTCGTAGCCGCGAACGATATCCGCCGTCCCATCCGTGCAGTTGTCGCAGATGACGAAAATATCGAACAGCTCGCGCGGATAGTCCATTTTCAGCAAATTCTCGATCAATGCCCCGACGACCGCCTCTTCGTTATGCGCGGCGACGATGAGCGCGAACGACTTGGTCGGCTTGTGCGTGATCCGCTCTTTCCTCCGGTACCAACCGAAAAAGGACAGAATGATCTGATACACGCCAATGGCCGCAGCAATAGCTTGAATGACCAGAAGAACGTTGTTGAACATATTCAATTGTACCCCCTAGATCCCTTTTTTCTTTTTTTCTCTTTATTCTCTCTTTGTTTGTGTGTAGGCGTTGCAGTCGATGCTCTCCTGACCTTGCTCCTCCCGTCCTGCCGTGTTATCCTCCAGAAGAGGTAATCTTGATTTTCTTGCCTTTGCTTCCTTTTGTCAAAACCGGATGAGCGCCGTTTAGGCGGCCCTGGCCCGAGATGAGGGAATGGCGCCGGACAAGCCTCAAGCGCAAAAGCATTTGCTCCTTCCCAGCCTCTGATTTCATCGATTTCCTCGTTTTTTCTATCCGGAGACCTATGCCAGCGATTAAAAAAGTTAACGTCAGGAAGAGATCGAATGTTGCTGCCAAAACAAGACATTTTTCGACAGGAAGGCGAATCTCTCCATTGAAAGTTTACCCAACGCGCCGGATTGTAAAACGAAAACCGACTTAATACTGCCGTGACAATCGCATTGTATGCTGAAAGAGGATCAGACATTCCGCACCGAAGGAGATGGAGTTCATGAGCCGGATTTACCGCATGCTCCAGGAAGTCGAACGTCCTTTGTTTCTATACGTCAACATCCGCTGGAATCGATCCACCTTGAACTGGTTGTTTCATACGCTGTCGCTGCTAGCGGGAGCGACCTTCAGCTTAAGCCTGTCCCTGCTGGCCGCCTTGTTCGCTCCCGAGCCGTGGAACGAAGCGGGACGGCTCGCGCTTGCCTCCGTCGTCCTCAGCCATATTCCCGTCGCAATCGCCAAGAGAAGCGCCCCCCGTCTTCGTCCCTACCAGGTATTCCCGCAAGCCAATACGAACCGCCGTCCGCTGAAGGACCCTTCTTTCCCTTCCGGGCACACGACGGCCGCTTTCGCCATGCTGACGCCGTGGATGATGGCCCAGCCGCTGCTCATTCCGATGCTGCTCCCGATCGGGATCGGCGTGGCGTTGTCCCGCGTGTACTTCGGCCTGCATTTCCCGAGCGATACGGCCGTGGGCGCTCTCCTCGGAGCCTCGACCGCATTTCTTCTGTCCATTTGGATTTAAAATGGAAAAAGGACCGCCCTGTAAGTCAGGCAACATAGATCATCGAGATAAAAGAGGGGTATGTATCTCCTGAAGAGCGAAGCGCCTGCCTCATACGGTCATGAAATTACCCTGTCACGGGTTAATCGATTCCTAATTTCATGATCGTATAAGCAGCGTAAGGAGATACATCCCCCGGTACTTATTCATCGATGATTCTATTGTTGCCTTTGATGACTTACAGAACGGTCCCTTTTACAACCTGCGCCTATTCGTCTTCCGCCTCGAAATCTTTGGTCGAGCCCCGGCTGAGCTGCTTCTCCAGCTCGTCCGCGACGCGGCGGCGGTGCTCTTCGCGGACCTTGTCGCCCACGACCGCCTCCAGGCGGTAGATCGGTTTTCCTTGCCCGACGAACTTGGCTTCGTACTCCGTCAGCACCAGGTCTTCGCGAATGCCGTTCCTGTGCAGATCGAGCGAGATGTTGCGCATCTGCAGTTCGACGTCCGAGAAGCTGTTCAGCGAAAACTCGAACAGGCTGAGGGAATCCGTCTTGAAGTGGATTTCCCCGATCTCGCTCAGCACGCGCTTATACTTCGCCAGGAAACGCGGGTGAGTCAACCGGCGTTTGCCATGCTTCGACTTCGGCCAAGGATCGCTGAAATTCAAATAAATGCGCTCCAATTCGCCTTCCTCGAACATCTCCTCCAGAAACTCGACGTTTCCTCTTACGAGCGCCAGATTCGGCACGGTGTCGGATTCGCGCTCGCCCTTCCACAGCGCTCTCGCCTTCTCGCTCGCACGGCTGAGCAGCTCGTCGTACATATCCATGCCGATATAGTTAATGTCCGGATTGTTCGCGCTCCACCGGCTGATGAATTGGCCTTTGCCCATGCCGCATTCGATGTGGATCGGACGGTCGTTGCCGAAGAACTCGTTCCACCGCCCCTTAAGCTTGCGAGGCTCGAATACGATCAAATCCGTCTGGCGCTCCAAATCTTCCTTCATGCTTTTCCTGCCGCGAAGTCTCATCTGTTCCGTTTCCTCCTGCCGCCGATCAGGCCGCTTAGCGTTCAATGAATTCTATTGTGACCAAACTGCCGCCGGTTGTAAAGGGAGCAATCGGGGTATATTAACGAAAAAGGATTCATTAAGGAGGTCCATTCGCACCCATGAACACGACTCGACGAATCATTGCTCTTATCGCGCTTGCGGCGCTATTCGCGCTCGGGGCATGCGGCGGCAACACCGGCAAGAACGAAGCCTCTCCATCCCCGACCGTCAGTCCGACGACCCCGGCGGGCGGAGGAGGAGCAACGAACGAAGTCACGATCAAGGCCACCAACTGGAAGTTCGAGCCGGCTGAAATCCGCGTCAAGGCGGGGGACACGCTCAAGCTTACGCTGCAAAATACGCAGGGAGCGCACGGCATCGAGATCAGCGACCTCAACGTGACGCTCAAAAACAACGAAACGAAAGAAATCAAGCTGGACGAAGCGGGCAGCTACGAGTTCCACTGCTCGATCCAATGCGGACAAGGGCATGACGCGATGACCGGCTTCATCGTCGTCGAATAGTCGAATCAATGAAGAAGGAATGCGGCAGTCCCGTCGGGGCGGCCAGCATTCCTTCTTTAAGGTTATCATCGCGAGGGCTTGCGAATCCAGCCGCGAAACAGCTCGATGCCAAGCCCCAGCCAGACCATGCTCGCCAAGTAGCCGGCCAGCACGTCGCTCGGGTAATGAACGCCGAGGTAAATCCGGCTTAGCCCGATGGAGAGCACGAGCAGCGAGGCCAGGGCGATCAACGCGAGCCTTCCCCTTTTACTCCCGATATGTCTCCACAGCAAGTACGCCAGAACCCCGTAAAGAGCGAACGCAGCCATCGAATGCCCGCTCGGGAAGCTGAAGCCCGTCTCCTCCGCCAAGCGATACAAATTCGGCCTCTCCCTCTGAAAAACGCCCTTGAGCAGCAGATTAAACAGCGCGGCTCCGCTGACGGAGAAGACGAGCAGCAGCAATTCTTTGCGATGTCCGAGCACCGCGGCGAGCAGCGCTCCGATCGCGACGACGAGAACGGTGACGCCTCCCGTCGAACCGATCTGGCTCAGCGTCAGGGCGATTCGGGTCGCCGGCGCGGACTCCCAGCCTTGGACAATCCGGATCACTTCTGAATCGAAGGAAGTCGCTCTCTCCTCCATAACAAGCCAACTGACGGCAATAAATAAAAGAACGGCCAACAGAGCCCATAGGTACGCCCTGCGATAAATCTTCATCTTCGCTTGTACTCTCCTTGCCCCGGTTGAATTGAGGATATCGCATTTCGTATGGTATCATAAGAGTACCGGATAACGAAAGGAGGAACGGGAATGACCGCGACGATACAGCCGTTTCGCAACAAGTCGTTCGTCCTCTTCCTGCTTGCCGCTTTCGTTCTGCTCTGCATGCCGACCGTGTCGATCGGCGACAACTTCCTGACGTCCCAAAGCTCCTCTCTCGCGCACGACGTGCCGAACAGCGTCAAAGTGACCAAGCGCGCGTCCGCATCGCTGAACAGCAAGGCGCTCATTACCGCGCTGCTGCTGCTTATTTTCCATTTCAGCCTTCATGCTTATTCCACTTATATCGTTCCGGCTTCCAAGACCGTTTCCCTTCCCGTCCACTTGCCCGGTCTGCGCAAGCTTCTATTGATGCCTCTCAAGTTTACCTCCACTTACGTCCGTATGTAGACATTCCCTTCCAGGCTTCAGCGATCCCGCGGAAGTTTATTTGAACTGCCGCCTTCCAGCGCTCAACTTCATATCGGATGGAAAGGGTGAATGCCAACATGGCCAACATGCGCATCTCCGTCCGGCTTGCATGGGTAACGTTCGGATCGATTCTATCCGCGGCCGGTTTGGAGCTGTTTCTAGTCCCGCACAACATGATCATCGGAGGAATGACCGGCGCGTCCGCCATCTTCTCGTATTTGTCGGAAATGCGTCTCGGATTGTTCCTGTTCCTGCTTAACTTGCCCTTCCTCTTGTTTCGGTATCGCAAATTGGATGCCCACACCCGTCTATTGACGTTTGCAGGGCTGTCCATCTTGTCTCTCAGCGCGTTCTTCCTCCATCCCGCTCCGGCGGCGCTGGATCATACGCTGGCCTCGACGGCCGCCGGCGGCGTCGCGCTGGGCATCGGAATCGGCATCGTGCTGCGTTTCGGAGGCTTCCTCGACGCCGCGGACGGCCTGGCAATGACCTCGGAGGCGAAGACCCCGGGCCGCATTCGCAGAAGCTACTGGATCTTCAACGGTTCCGTCCTGTTCGCGGGAGGTTTTGTCTTCGGATGGGATGAAGCGATGTATTCGGTCATTGCCTTCCTGCTCGCGTATCGCTGCTCCGACTTCGCGCTAAGCGGCTTCTCGCTGACGCGGATGGTATGGATTACGAGCGAGTCGGGCGAAGAAATTCGCGAGGCGCTGCGAAGCCGATACGGCAAAGAAGTCATTCTCTTGGATAACGAAGAAACCGGCAGAGGAAAAATGATGGTCTGTACAGTAAGCCGCATGGAGCAAGCATCCGTCATTCGCTTCATCCGTTCGCTGGATCCGAATTGCTCGCTCGCTTTCCACGCGGCTCATCGATGAACAAGGGGCATTCCGCCATCCTTTCGGCGGAATGCCCCTTTGTCTTACGCGGTCGCTTTGCGAAGCAGACCGTAGGATGCGGCGACGTAAACCAGTGTCAGAACGAGAAGCCCGTTCGCCAGTTCAAGCACAGAAATGCCCACGACCCAATCCAGCACCTGCCCCCACTTATCGAAATAGGTTATCAGGTAGAACGCGACGGTAAGCGCGAGCCCCAGCACAATGAACACGCCGAACAGTCCGTTGCGTCCCACTTTGCGATAGACTGCCCCGATTGCGAAGCCGCAGAAGAACAAATTCATCATGATGATGAAGAAAATCCAGAACTGCGACAGCAGCGAACCGTCGGTAAGATAGGGAACGTTGAAGAAGTGCAATCCGATTCCCCAGTAATCCGTCGCCCTCTCCACGTAGCCGACCAGAAGCAGTGCGATCGCCGTACCGACGCTGACAAGCGCGATCGTCGCGGACGTTCCCAGGAAGTAGTCCTTTCTGCGGGCGCCGAAGCTGATGAGGAACGGATACGTCTGCCCTACGCTGACGATGCCGATCACCATCATGTAGATGAAGATGGAAGCCAGGCCGCCCGTCTTGATCTCCTCGTCGATCAGGCTTCCGATAATGACATTCACCGCGAAGCTCGACCCCAGGATAATCCAGGGAAGCATCAGCCATGACAATCTGTCGGTCAGATGCGTCTTAACAATTCCCGTTACTCTGCTCATTGCGCCGCCTCCTCGCTATTCCCGTTTCCTCCGGTCATATGGACAACCATCTGCTGCAGCGATACCGGGCCGATCTCCAGCCCCAGCTCGGTCGCCCGCATCCGCTCTTGCGCGCTTAGCTGTCCGAGCACCGTCGCCGACATCAGGCCGCCGAACGGAGCGCGATGAATGATCCTTTTTCCCGCCAGGAAATCTTCCACCTTGGAAGCCGCTCCGACGACGTTGGACGCGTTGCCCCTGAGCGTCTCCGCTTCCTCGTCGAGCAGCAGCTTGCCCCCGTCGATGACGAGAACGTGCTCCAGCAGTTGGCTGACCTCGTCGATCAGATGGGTGGATAACACAATCGTGCGCGGATATTCGGCGTAATCCTGCAGCAACCTGTCGTAGAACAGATTTCTCGCGACCGCATCCAGACCGAGATACGGCTCGTCGAAAATCGTCAGCGGCGCTCTGCTCGCCAGGCCGACAACGATGCCGACGGCGGAGAGCATCCCTCTGGACAGCTTCTTCATCCTGCGCTTGAGCGGAAGCCGGAAATCCTCGACGAGCGCCATCGCGAGCTCCTTATCCCAATTGGGAAAGAACAGCGGACTTACGTTCAGCACGTCCTTCACCCGGAACGTCTCCGGATACTTCTGACTCTCTTTAATGAAGCAGATGCGGTTCAGCACCTTTTCGTTCTCATAAGGCTCTTCCCCGAACACCTTCAGCTCTCCGGACGTCTTGAAGATTTGCGCCGTCAGCATGTGCATGATCGTCGTCTTGCCCGCTCCGTTCCTTCCGAGCAGCCCGTAGATCTTCCCTTCCTCCAGCTTAAAACTGACGTTGTCCACCGCCTTCACCTTGCCGTAATGCTTCGACAACCCGCTTACTTCTACGATCTTCGTCATTGCTCCTTCGCCCCTCTCTTGATCATGTCCGTCAACTGATCCGCCGTGATGCCCAGCTTCTCCGCTTCCTTGACCATCGACACAACATACTGTTCGTAAAATTGTTCTTTGCGCTTGCCGACAATAATGTCCCGCACTCCCGTCGCCACAAACATCCCGATCCCTCGCTTTTTATACAAAATTCCTTGATCCACGAGCAGGTTGATCCCTTTCAAAGCCGTCGCCGGATTGATCTGATAGAAGGCCGCGAACTGATTGATCGAGGGTACCTGGGACTCTTCCGGCAGATTTCCCTCCAAAATGTCGTTCTCAATCCGTTCCGCGATCTGTACGAAGATGGGGCGGCTGTCGTCCATCGGAAATGACATTTTCTCACCACCATGTTATTCGGTTAGTTACTTATGTAATTAACTATATATCCAACTAAGCGGACTGTCAAGCGGTCAATCGCCCGCCTTTTTTGGCAATGCCCCGTCAAAGCGCAAAGGGCCGCAACAGCTCGCCTTTCGGCAGCCGTTACAGCCCTTTGCTTCGCGGATGTACCGCTCTATTGGTTGAAGAACCCGATCACTTGATCCAAGGCGACGCTGTTGCTGATATAGCCGTTGCCCCGCCAGATTTCCGTCGAGCTCACGAGTACGCGGTCCTGCTTGACGGCGGGCAGATCGGCCCACAGCTTGCTGCTCTTCAAATCTTCGACCGCCTTCTTCTGATCCTCCGGCGTATCGCTCTCGTCCGTCTCCAGCACGATGAAGTCGGCGTCGGCGAGCTCCCCGTCCTACAGAACGGACAAGCGGCCTATGTCGGGTGCCGAAGCCAGAATCGCTGATTCGTTATGTAAGGCCACGCCGGATCACTTCTCCGGACATAACAAAAAAGGCCAATCCCCATTTTATAGGAATTAGCCCTTTGATTGCGCATTCTTGATCCGTTAGTGCGTTTGCTTGTTTTCCTCGAGGTAGTGGTCCTCGATCACGTGATTCAGTTTCTTCCTGGCCGAAATCTCGATGCTATGGTTATTGGGAAACTTAGCTCCTGCCAGCGCCAAAACTTCTTTCACCGTCAATTCGACTTTTACCGTATCGTCCCCTTGAGGAATCCGTACGCTTGTGTTCATTGCCTTCACCTCTCCAATGGATGTTTTAAGTTGCCTTAGCTTGCCCGGAATATGGAATCGACATGAATTGAGCTTGAGAAAATGGTGTGATGTCAGGTTTTTTCATTGATTTGTCGCACTTTTAATATAACACACCATGTTAGGTATTGCAAGTTTAAAGCTGACGATTTCCGCCCAAAAATCGATGTTCGTTTGGGATGCAATCTCGGGCGATTCATCGGAATTCGGAATGAATACACGTTCCCGTCTACGGGTCCTCTCGCAATTTGGTACGATATTCGCTACAATAATACCGACTTCTGTTAAGGACGGATGCAACGATGACTACGGCCGAAACGGACCAACGCACACCCTTGCTTTGGACGGACAAAAGATTCCATACGTGGAACTACGAAATGCGCGAGACGTTCGGAACGAAAATTTTCAAGGTGATGCTCGATGCCGGGTTCACTTGCCCGAACCGGGACGGCAGCATCGCCGCCGGCGGCTGCACGTTCTGCAGCACGAGAGGCTCGGGAGACTTCGCCGGCAGCCGGCGCGACGATCTCGTCTCCCAGTTCAACAAGATCCGCGACCGCCAGCATCTGAAGTGGCCCGAAGCGAAGTATATCGGCTACTTCCAGGCTTATACGAACACCTATGCCCCGGTGGAGACGCTGCGGGAATACTACGAAGTCGTTCTGGAGCAGCCCGGCGTCGTCGGCTTATCGATCGCCACCCGTCCGGACTGCTTGCCGGACGACGTCGTCGATTATTTGGCCGAGCTGAACGAACGCACGTATTTGTGGGTCGAGATGGGCCTGCAGACGATTCACGAATCGACCTCACAGCTCATTAATCGCGCGCACGACACGGCGTGCTTCGTCGATGCCGTGCGGAGGCTGCGGGAACGGGGCATCCGCGTCTGCGCGCATATTATCCACGGCTTGCCGGGAGAGACGCGCGAGATGATGCTGGACACCGTCGGCGCCGTGGCGAACATGGACGTGCAGGGCATCAAAATTCATCTGCTCCATCTGATGCGCAAGACGCCGATGGTTCGCCAGTGGAAGGAAGGCTTGCTGCGGTTTCTCGACATGGACGAATACATATCGCTTGTCGTCGACTCGCTGGAGATGCTCCCGCCGGACATGGTCGTTCACCGGCTGACGGGCGACGCGCCGCGCGACCTGCTGATCGGGCCGATGTGGAGCCTGCGCAAATGGGAAGTGCTGAACGCCATCGACGGCGAGCTCGTCCGCCGCAACAGCTGGCAGGGCAAAGCTTGGAAGGCGTGATCGGGATTTATGGGGAAAGGGGACGGAGCTGATGGGTTTCCTGTCTGTACTCAGTCAAGCGCAGCGCTGGGTGAAGGAGCGGGCTGGGCCGGGCGACTGCGTCGTGGACGCGACCGCCGGCAACGGCTCGGATACGCTGTTTCTGGCCCGGACGGTCGGACCGAGAGGCCGCGTGTTCGCCTTCGACGTGCAGGAGGAGGCGCTGGAGAGCACGCGGCGCAGGCTGGCGGACGATCCGGATGCCGGGAAGCTGGCTCCGGCAGAGCTCGTGCTGGCCGGTCACGAGACGATGGAAGCCGCGCTCCCGGCCGATCTGCACGGCCGCGTAGCCGCCGTCATGTTCAACCTCGGCTACTTGCCCGGCGCATCGTCCCCCTTGATTACGCTGCCCGGCACGACGCTGGCCGCCCTGCAAGCGGCCGTCCGGCTGCTGCGCGGCGGCGGGGCGCTGACCGCCGTCGTCTATCCCGGCCACGAGGGCGGCAAGGAAGAGGCCGAAGCCGTCGAAGCTTGGGCGGCGGAGCTTCCGCAGACGGTCGCGCAAGCGGTCGTCTACCGTTTTCCCCAGAAGCCGGGTTCGCCCTATCTCATCGCATTGAACAAACGGTAACATTCATCTATTAGGAGGCTATAACACAATGAGCGTACAACCTTATCCGCTGCATTTTAAACCGGAATTCAAAGAAAGAGTATGGGGAGGCCGCGCGCTGGAGAAGTTCGGCTTCGACGTTCCTGCAGGCGCGATCGGCGAAGGCTGGATGATCGCCGATCACCCGAACGGCGTATCGCACGTCACGAACGGCGCGTTCGCGGGCAAAGGGCTGGACGAAATCCGCGAGGCGGTCGGCGAGAGCTGGTTCGGCTCGAAGGGCGCTTCCGGCAACGGGCGCTTCCCCTTGCTGATCAAGCTGCTCGACTGCAACGACGACTTGTCGATCCAGGTTCACCCGAACGATACTTACGAGAGGCTGCCGCAAGGCGAGCTGGGCAAGACGGAAATGTGGTACGTGCTGGACGCCAAGCCGGACGCGAAAATCATTTACGGCCTGAAGCCGGGCGTAGACCGGGAAGCGATGGCCAAGGCGATCGAGGAAAACCGGATCATGGACTGCTTGCAGGAGGTGTCCGTCAAGGCGGGAGACACGTTCTACATTCCGGCCGGCACGGTGCATGCGCTGTGCGCGGGCGTCGTCGTGGCGGAAATTCAGCAAAACTCGGATACGACGTACCGGCTGTACGACTACGACCGTCCGGGCCTGGACGGCAAGCCGCGCGAGCTGCATATCGAAGACTCGCTGAACGTTACGGCCTACGAAGGCGCGGGCGCAGAGCGAATGGATACGTCCTCCGCCGTGCCGGGAGAGTGGCTGACCCTGGCGAAGTCGCCGTATTTCAAGACGGACAAAGGCATCGTGCGCGGACCGTGGTCGCTGTCCACGACGCCGGACAGCTTCGTCATCGTGATCGTCTGCGAAGGCAGCGGCACGATTGGCTGGGAGAGCGGCCTCGTCGACGCCAAAGCCGGAGACTGCTTCCTGCTGCCGGCCAATCTGGGCGGCTATACGCTGGACGGCTCGATGACCGTGCTTCGCAGCCTGGTGCCTTGAGCCGATTCGGGCTGACGGCTTCCGTTTCGGATGAGTCAATCGTGAAACGGGAGCTGGGAAGGATTCTGCCCGGCTTTGTCGAATATAGGGCAGACGACCGACCATACGACTTGCGAAAGGATAGATGACCATGCGGCAGGGACTAATCATTGCGGGACTCGGTTTGGCAGTATGGGCTGTGCCTACCCTCTTCTTCCTTTTGTTCGGAGACTGGGTGCTGCTTGAAGTCGGGGAAGCTTATTTCGGAACCTCCTTGTTCCTGCTCGAAATGCTGTCGCTGCTGCTGCTGATCGGCCTGGCCTTGATCGTCAGGCTGAGACTCGTCAAGGAGCGCGGCTCCGCCGCCCGGTTCGGCTACGCGGCCGCAGTTATCGGGCTGCTGCTGAACGCGTTCGTTATTTGGCACAGAGGCTCGGTGTTCTCCTCGTTCACCGAAGGACAGCATCACGCTTATGCGGTATGGATGACGTTCGCTTATGTCTTGACGCTGCTCGTCCCGGCCATCGTGGACCGGATCGTGAAGGAACCGGCAAAAGTCGAAGAGACGCCCGCCGTCTCCGATCCGGCCGTCGCCGAAGAGGCCGGTCCGGACGAAGAAGCGGCTCGTCCACTGTAACAACATTGAAGAGGCTTTCCGCTCATCATCGGAAGATGAGCGCGGAAAGCCTCTTTTGGCATTCGCGGGCGGAAAGCTCCGGTCCGTTACAGATGGCTGCCGAGCGCTTCGACGAACCCGGTCAAGCCGCGAACGTCGTCTGCATCGAAACGGGCGAAGCGGGGGCTGTCGATATCCAGCACGCCAATCAGCCGTCTCTCCCGATCGCGCAGAGGAAGAACGATCTCCGAGTTCGAAGCGGCGTCGCAGGCGATGTGGCCGGGAAACTCGTGCACGTTGTCGACGACGACCGTCTCCCCCTGCTGCGCCGCCGTGCCGCACACGCCCTTGCCGAGAGGGATGCGGATGCACGCGGGCAATCCCTGGAACGGACCGAGCACCAGTTCCTCCTTCTCTTCCTCCAGCAAGTAAAACCCGATCCAATTGATCTCATCGAGAAATTGGTTCAGCAGAGCCGAGGCGTTGGCCAGATTGGCGACGCGGTTCGGCTCATCCGCGACGAGATGCTCCAGTTGGCGCGTCAACGTCCCGTAATTGTCTTCCTTCGTGCCGGTATAGATTTCTTTGGCGAACATGCTGCCGTCTCCTTCCTCGCGATCAGCATCCGGCTTCCTCGCTGCGATCGGTCGCCAGCGGAGGGTCGATCGACAGCGCCGTAATCTCCTTGCGCCATTCCTCGGTGAATTCCAAGTCCACCGCAGCGAGAGACGGCTCCAACTGCTCGATGTTTCGCGCTCCGATGATCGGCGCCGTAATCGCAGGGTGACTGAGCGTCCATGCCACCGCAAGCGTAGCCGGATGGATGCCGCGCTCGCGCGCGTAAGCGGAGAAACGGTCCGCGATCGCATAATAGTTTTCGTTCTCGTAACGTTTCGTATAGTTGGTTTGCTCCACCAGCCTGCCGGTCTCCGGCCGCTTGCCTACGCCGTATTTGCCGGTCAGCAGCCCGCCCCCGAGCGGGCTGTAGCTGATGACGCCCAGCTTCTCCGACTCCGCCAGCGGCAGAATCTCGACTTCGGCCTGACGCTTGACGAGATTGTACATCGGCTGGATCAGCTCGAAGCCGGCCAGGCCTTCCTTCGCGGAGACGCCGAGCGCCTTGGCGATCTGCCAAGCCGCCCAGTTGCTGACGGCCGGGTAGAGGATCTTGCCCTGCCGGCGCAAATCGTCCAGGGCGCGGACCGTCTCCTCGATCGGCGTCAGCGGGTCGAACGTATGGATGAAATAAAACTCGATTCGATCCGTATTAAGCCGCTTCAAGCTCTGCTCCACCGACAGGAACAGATGCCGGCGCGAGGAACCGCGGGCGTTCAGGTCGGTTCCGAACGGGAAGCCCGCCTTGGAGGTAATGACCACTTCGTCCCGCCTGCCCGCGATCAATTCGCCGAGAATCTCTTCCGCCACGCCGCCGCTGTAGACGTTCGCGCTGTCGAAGAAGTTGATGCCCTTGTCCAGGCAGCGATGGAACAGCTTCTTGGACGTCTCCCGGTCGGCATTGCCGCCGAAAGACATCGTGCCGAAGCATAGCTCCGATACTTGAATGCCCGTCTTTCCTACTGTTTTATACTTCATTCTCCCTTTGCTCCTCCCTGTTTTCAACATCGCAGCTTCGTTTCTCCCAGCTCCCTAAGGCCCGGAGCCGTTCTTTAATTGCCACATCCGAAGAGCCAGCTTCCGCGTCGCGACGCTCAAATACCGATAGTAAGTCGGCACCGACAGGTTGAGCCGCTCCGCGATCGTCTCGTGCGTGCCAACTTTGCGAACGTAGGCCAATTTCAGGATTTTCCCGTAGACGGCCTCTTCTTCCCGCTCCGTCTCCATCCGCTCGATCTCCCGCAGAAGATCTTGCCGCAAGGCCAAGCCCGCCCCTTCTCCGGAGCGTACGGCAGCCTCGTACCAGCCGGAGAGTTCCGCGCCCAGCGCCGGCTCGTAAGGGAGCCTGTCGAAGCGCTTAAGAATCGGCTTCAGGAGGCGAACAGTCTCTTCGGGGGACGACGGGCAACGGGAACCGCTGCGTTGTTCCGGCTCCCCATCCGAACGCGACAATCCGCTCAGCAGCCGGTCGATGCGGGCCGACAGGGAATCGTCTCGCAGATCGATCTGATAGGCCCGATAGATCGTGCCGTCCCCGGCTGCTCCGTCGGCCCAGGCCGCGCGTTCGTATCCCATCAGCCTCAAGTAAGGCACCCAGTGGGATTCCGCCAGCAGATTCACGATTCGCGCTTGCAGATTCAGAAGGATCAGCAGACTTCTGGCGAGAATGCCGCTGATCTCGTATTCCACGTCGGTATCCATTCCCGCGAACGGGATGGCGTATCGGACCTGCTCCTCTTCGCAGCGGGACGCCAGAGGCGCCGTAATCGGGCTGCGCTTAAGAACGGCGACGGTCTTGCTGTGGAGAGGAATGACGGCGCAGAAAGCGACCATCCGGCCGTCCCTCCACATTCCGACGAAGGAGGAAGGGTCCGCTTCCCAGAGCGGCCTTAGCAGCTCCGCCGCGTGCCTGTCCTCCGAGGAGTCGGCCCGATAGAAGCGGCGGTGGAAGGAATGATACAGCCGCTCCGCCCGCTCCATATCGGAGAAGGCGCATTCCCGTATGACCGTCTCCCCGTCCCATTGAAAACAAAGCTGACGAATGAACTCGTCCTCGTGCAAGGCCAGCTTGTCGAAGGTCCATTCGGACGAGCGAAGGGTATCGCCGCTCTCCCTTCGCTGAACGACTTGCAGCGCGCGGGCGCGATATTCGGCATACTGGCCGGGCTTGCGGCGCTGGAGATCGTCCACTCCCCATTTGCGGACCAGATCGTGTATTCTCCAATGATCGCGATGCCACGCGACGAACGGCAAGTTGCAGAACTCCCTGAAAACCGGGACGGACAGCGGGCGGCGAACGATCGCCTCCAGAATCTCCTGATCGAACCGCCATACGACGCATGCGGCCTCCAACAGTTCATAGTAAGGTTCGATGAGCAGCTCCCCCAGCCACTCCAGCGGCAATCCGTTCGGCGTCTCCCCGTCGAAAAGACTGATTTCGGCACCGTGAACGGCCTGTTTCAGCATTCTGTCGCAAGCAATGGACAAGGACAGGGGAATCCCGCCCGACAGACGGTACAGAACGCGCACGCTCTCGGGTTCGGTCAAGCCGTGCTTTTCGGCAAATCCCCTCACTTCCGCGGTCGTGAACGGCTTCATCTCCAATCGGTCGATCAACCGGTTCCAGCCGCCTTTGCTCCACTCCGCTCCGAGCGCGTTCCGGGTGACAATGCACAGCTTAACCGACGGGCTGAGCGAAGGAATCCACTCCTCCCTGATCCAGCCTTCGATTCCGACCCACTGCTCGAACTCGTCCAGCAGCACGACAATACCGCCCGCTTCCTCCGCCCGGCGCATAAGACTCCCGTTCAGCTCCTGGATCAGATCGGCTTGGCTTCTCTCCCCTTGCTCGAAGAGGACGCGATCGGCCGGCTCGAGTTCGCGAAGGAGGCATTGAACGAAGGCTGCGGGAGAAGGATGCCCGTCGTGTCCGGGAACGTAGAGGCAGCGCCCGATCGAGGTCCTTTCGGCGAACATGCGCAGTACCGTCGTCTTGCCGATGCCGCTCAATCCGTGCAAATTCAAGATCTTCCAGGATCGATGATCCGCTTCCTGCAGCCGATCCAGCGCCTCCAGCTCGGTCTTGCGCCCAATGAACGTCGACCTCTGGGCTTGATTGAGCAATTCTCCGATCCGCATGACGGACGTTCCTCCTCTTCCGACCCCGCAACACCCGATTTTCGTCCATTGTAATACAGATTGATAGTTTTGTGATATAGACCGCGATAGTTTCTCCGTGGCATTCTCGCTGTAGTTGGATCGAATCGATAACTGCATCGCCCCGACCAAAAGGAGGAACCGATTTTGATGAAGTCAACCGTCCGTTTGTTGATCGCATGCCTTGTATTATTCGGCCTGGGAGCAGGCTCGCTCTCCGCTGCGGCCCCCGCGTCCGTTAACGCCAATCTGGACCACAGATTAAAATTCCGGATCGACGGCCGCGATTGGATTTCCCCGTCCGCTCCGCTGAGCTACAAAGGAACGACCTACTTGCCGGTACGGGCCGTATCGAACGCGCTCGGCCTCGATATCAAATACGAAGCGTCGAGCGGCTCCATTATCATTTTGACCGGAAAATCCGGTGCGTCCGCTCCGGGAGGCGGACTAACGGCTGCGGGCGAGAAGTCCCGCGGGTTGGAGCCGGTCGTCGCCAAAGCCGATCCGAACCTGAAGTTTCTGATCGACGGCGCCCAGTGGACGCCGAGCGCTCCTCCGCTGAGCTACAAAGGGACGACTTACTTGCCGGTCCGCGCCATCTCCGGCGCTCTCGGCCTGGATATTAAGTACGAGTCCGCAACCTTAACGATCCACGTCGCCTCCGGCAAGTCCTCGGGAACGGGCGGCAGCGGCGGTTCGGCTCCGTCCGCGGCAACGCTGCCGCTGTTCGATTCCCGCTATGAGCAAGGCGGCTACGAGCTGCATACCGGACAATCCGACAAGCTGACGTATGCGGGCAAGAAATACAGCAAAGTACTGTACACTCCTTACGGTTATCAATATCTACACGTCTATCCTAAAGGCAAGTACGCCACGCTGGCGCTGCATATCGCGAGCACGGAAGCGGCCGTCGTACGGTTCACCGACGACAACGGAGAACAGCTCAAAACGGCGAACATCCCCAAAGGAACCGTCACGGAGATCGAGCTGGACGTATCGAAATTCACGGGAGACCGCTACGTGACGATCTACATCGAGCCGGCCGTCAGCGACCTGGAAGGCGAAGTGTTCATCTTCGAGACTTCTCATTACAAATAGAAGCAAACCGTCGAACGCCGTCCCCTGCCTGAGCGGGCGGAACGTTCGACGGTTTGCTTTTTTGTCGCTTGTCTCCGTGTCGAATATCTGTTATTTTCTAGGAAACCGATAGTGAAGGAGACGTTGGCATTGACATCGAATTCGACCGAGCAGCACCGGCGGGAAGCTCCCTCCAGCGTCGCTTGCTCCATCATTACCGTCTCCGACACGCGCACGCCGGAGACGGACAAGAGCGGACAGCTCATTCGCGAATTGTTGGAAGGTGCCGGGCATACGGTCGCCGACTACGCGATCGTACAGGACGACTACGACGGCATCGCCGCGCTGCTGCGATCGGCGGCGGACAATCCGCAAGTGGAGGCGGTGCTGCTGAACGGAGGCACCGGCATCGCGGGCAGGGACACGACGTTCGAAGCGGTCCGCGATCAGCTGCATAAGGAGATGCCGGGCTTCGGCGAAATTTTCCGCTATCTCAGCTTCGCCGAGGACATCGGCTCGGCCGCCATCCTGTCCCGCGCCATCGCCGGCACGATCGGATCGACCGCCGTCTTCTCGATGCCGGGCTCGACCGGCGCGGTGCGCCTGGCGATGACACGCTTGATCGTGCCCGAGCTTGGGCACGTCATGCGGGAGCTTTACAAGGATAGGTAAGCGCCGAATAAGACATGTCGTACATCGGGTGCTTGAAGGGGTTTTGGCATTTCGTTTATAGGAACAACGACCTGCCGGGTTGGGTGGTGGAATTGATAACGCTACGGCGTAGCGCTATTTGACCGATTCGGACTCGGGGAGCGGTCAATAGAGCGATGGCGTAGCGTTATCTCTTCCCTATGCCCACAATATCGCCTTTGCTCAACACAATAGCGTTACGCCATAATGCTAACCTCACTTCACCCACCCTGCCGCGAATCAAATAACGTTACCCCATCGTCTTAGGCGATTCCCTGTCACTCGATCTCGATCCCGAGTGCGCTTGCTCATCAACTCCGGGAGAGTAGCTTAGCCTGACAACATGTTTGGGGGCGGGAACGAGATCCGGGTAACCGATATGAAGCCCCGCCGACCTTCTATCCCCGCACCGTAAGCTTGGATTCGGCCGGGGAGCGGGGCCGGGGGTCGGGGATGAGATCCGGATAACCGACGTGAAGCACGCCGACGACCTTCTCCCCGTCCGCTACGCCGACCGCCCGGCGAAAGTGCGGCGAGTAGATGTACGGATTCGTTTTCCATACGACGCCGATTCCCCGCTCCCACGCCGCCAGTTGAAAGCTTTGAATCCAACCGCACGCCGCCCCAAAGTCCTCCTCCCACTGCTTCTGCCGCGGATCTTCCTTCATGACGACGATCAGGTGACACGGAATGACCGCATAGTCCCTGATTCTCTGTTCCGCGTACTTCGCCTTGTCCTCCGCGGACATCGAACCTAGCACCGCCTCCGTAAATTCGGAGCGCGCCTCTCCCTGATACAGAATGTACCTCCACGGCTCGCGAAGCCCGTGATTGGGAGCCCAGTTGGCGGTATCGAGCAGCTCCAGCAGCAGAGGATACGGAACCGGGTCGGGCTTGAACTGCCGGATCGTCCGGCGCTGACGCAGCGTCTCGGCTACGGGATAACCGTCCGTCCCCATGCGAATCGCTCCCTTCGACGATTTATTGATTGCGCTTCTTGAACAGCAAATAGACCATGTACGGCGCGCCGATCAGGGCGATCAGAATGCCGCACGGAATTTCCAGCGGCGCCGCGACCGTCCGGCCGAGCAGATCGGCGGCGTTCACGAGCAGGCCGCCTGTCAGCACGGCCGCGGGGAGCAGCCGCCGCGACATGGAGCCGACGATGAAGCGCGCCAGATGCGGCGCCATCAAGCCGACGAAGCCGATCGTGCCGGCCATCGCGACGGCCGCTCCCGCGGAGGCGACCGCCACGAGCAGCAGCAGCGCGCGGACCCGCTCCAGCTTCGTCCCGAGGCCGGTCGCCAGCGAATCTCCCAGCTGCAGCACGTCCAGGCTTCTCGACAACAGCAGCGCGACCGGAAAGCCGACGGCCAGCCACGGCAGCAGCGGCCAGAAATGCTCCCAGCTCCGGCCGTAGACGCTGCCGGACATCCAGATCACGGCCGCCTTCGCCTGCGCCAGATCGGTGAACGTGAGCAGGAAGCTGACGACGGCCCCCGCCGACGCGGCGATGCCGACGCCGACGAGCACGAGTCGGACCGGCGACAGCCCCCGTCTCCAGGCCAACGCGTAGGACAGCAGCGCCGCCAGCAGCGCGCCGGCGAAGGCGGCGAAGGGCAGCATCGCTACGGGAACGCCCGGAGCGAGCACCATGCAGCCCACCGCGGCCAGCGCCGCTCCCGAATTGAGCCCGAGCACGCCGGGCGAAGCGAGCGGATTGCGCGTGATGCCCTGCAGAATCGTGCCGGACAGCGCCAGACCCGCGCCGGCCAGGAAGGCGACCAGCGCGCGCGGGAACCGGAAGCGGTTCACGACCAGGTCGAACCGCTCGCTTCCTGCCCCGAATAACGCGTGAAGCGCTTCTGCCGCGGGAATAGGGAAATCCCCCAGCACGATCTGCAGCAGCAGAACGAGCAGGTTAAGCGCGGCGAGCGCCGACAGGACAAGGACAAACGATGCGCCTCTGTTTCTTGCCGTCTCCATCGCTCGTTATGCCCTCCTCTGCGCCAGATAGATCAGGAAGGGCGCTCCCAAGACGGCGGTCACGACGCCCGCGGATACTTCCTGGGAAGGAACGATGAACCGAGCCGCGATGTCCGCCGTCAGCAGCAGCGCCGCTCCGGCCAGCGCGGAATACGGCAGCACCCAGCGGTAATCCTGGCCGACGAGATAGCGGACGATGTGCGGCACGGCGAGCCCGACGAAGCCGATCGGCCCGGCGATCGCCACCGACGAGCCGGCGAGCAGGACGACCGCGAGCAGCGACAGCGCCTTGACCAGGCCGGTGCGCAGCCCGAGCCCCTGCGCCGTCTCCTCGCCGAGGCTGAGCAGGTTGATCTGTCTCCCCATGATCAACGCCCCCGCGACGCCGATCAGCATATAGGGCGCCACCTCGGCGAACAGAGACGTGCTCCTTCCCGTAAGCGATCCGGCCAGCCAGAACCTCATCGTATCGAGCGAACGCTCGTCGAACACCAATATGCCCTGCGTCAGCGCTCCGAGCAGCAGGTTGATCGTCGCTCCCGCTACGATCAGCTTCAGCGGGGTCAACCCGCTCGCACCCATCGTGCCGAGCAGATAGACGGTCAGCCCCGCGGCCCCTGCACCGACGAACGCATACGCAATCGCCGACGAGCCGGACACGCCGCCCATCAAATACAGATGGATGACGATGAGGAAAGCAGCCCCTTGATTGACCCCGAACAGCTCCGGCCCGGCCAGAGCGTTGCGGGTGACGGCCTGCATGATCGCTCCGGCCATGGCCAGGCAAGCTCCGACAGCCATCGCGATCAGCGCCCGCGGCACACGCACCGTCCGCACGATCAGATGCTCCCTGGACCCGTTGAACTCGAAGATGGACCGGTACACTTCGGACAGAGAGATGGCCTGCTTGCCGAGCGCGATGCTGACGACCAGGCAGAAGGCGACCAGCAGCAGGCCGATGACGATTCCCGCCGGACGCATCGCCGAACCGAGCTCCTTACTGCGCACCGAAGAAGCGATACAGGTCGTCCAGGATCAGGTTGGACGCCAGAATGCCTTGGCCGCTCAGCCACGTTTCCCAGTTGACCATATGGACCCGGTCGTTCTGCACCGCGGACAGCGTGCCCCACAGCGGATTCGTCTGGATTTTCTCGTTAAAATACGCCGCTTCGCTCTCTCTGCCGAACGAAATAATGACGTCCGCGTCCATGTCCCCGATCTGCTCCTCGGTAATCGTGATATGCTGGCCCGAGACGCCTTGCTGATTGGCCGGACGGGCCAGCCCCGCTTCCTTGACAATATCTCCGGCATAAGAATTCTCCGTGTAGATGCGGATATGGTCTTCCCGCGGACGAATGAGGCTGACCGTCACGTTCGCGAGCTTATCTCCCATGTCCGTCTTGAACTTCGCGATGCGCGCTTCGAATTCGCCGATAAGCCGGTCCGCTTCCCCGAGCTTGTTGACGGCGTCCGCCTGATCGCGGAGCAGCCCTTTCCAATCGCCGGTGACCCGCTCGGTCAGAACGGTCGGAGCAATCCGCTTCAAGTCTTCGTACACCGCCTCGTGCGTATCCCGCTGTCCGATGATCAGGTCGGGGTTCAGCTTGGCGATCGACTCGAGGTTGGGCTGGTCCGTCGTGCCCGTATTCTCGATGCCGTCCGTCCGTTCGGCCAGATGGGCGAAGAAGTTCGCGTTGACCGATATGCTGTACGGCGCTCCGATCGGCTTGACGCCCACGGCGAGCAGGTTATCCAGGCCGGACGAGTTCAGAACGACGACTCTTTCCGGATGCGTCGGAACTTCGACTTCTCCGAACGCATCCTGCACGACCCTTGTTGCCGCGCCCGCGCTTTCGGCAGGAGACGGGGACTCCGATGGAGAAACGGTAGATGAAGCGGAGGGCGAAGCTTGCGCTGCCGCCGGAGAAGAACTTCCGGTATTGCTGGAATTGCCGTTATTGCCGCACGCGGCGGCAACGAGCATAACGAGCAGTAAACTTATAACCGTAACGATAGCTTGATGTTTCCTTGATCTGAACAGCATGACGAGAAGCTCCCCTTTGTAAGAAAAATTATGATGATAATGAGAATCTTTATCAATTATAATGAGAGGGACTCCCGATGTACATGTCCGATCCTATCCAGAATAAATGCCCGATTTTATCTCGATACGCCCAGGAGGAGATTGCATGAACACCGATCGGACCGGCCGCAGCTCCGGTTCCCTGCTGCTGCTCTCATCGGTCTACCGCCGGTCGCTGCGCGCGGCGGCGGGCATTCGGCGCTTCCGGGCGCCCGCCCGCATGCTCGTCTACGTGACGGACGGAGAAGGAACCGCGACGATCGGAGATTCCCACTACGTCGTCGTCAAGTCCGGGGCTCTCTATCACCTGCCTCCCGGCACGCAGGTCGAATTCGTCGGCCGCGGCGCCGACACGAAGCTCTATTTGTTATTCGTAGAAACGCCGATGTTGATCAAGCGCAGGGGAAAATGGCAAACGCGGGGCAACGAGGAGAAGGGGGCGGGCGACGAAGGCAGTTGGCTGGATCGCTTGTGGCCCGCCGGCGAAGTGCCGGTAGAGGACCCCGCTTCGCTGACGGAACGAATCGCGGAGCTGCACCGCGTCCGAAGCGTCGATCCGGCCGGGCGAAGCAGGCTTCATCTTCTGTTCCACCATCTCGTGCACGAACTGATCTCCGCTGCTGCGTCCGGGGACGGGAGCAGGTGGATCGGCGGAGGGGTCGCGCAAAGCCTCGATTACATTCACGGCCGCTTCCGCGAGAAGATCAAGCTGGAGACGCTCAGCGACATCTCCGGCTTCACCCCGACCTCGTACTCCAGGGAATTCAAGAAAATGTACGGCCTGTCGCCGATCGATTACTTGAATCGTTACCGCATCGAGCAGGCGAAGCAGATGCTCGTGGAGCGCACCCGCTCCATTAAAGACATATCGGCGGACAGCGGCTTCGGCAACGAGTTTTATTTCAGCAGAATGTTCAAGCGGCATGTCGGCATGTCCCCGTCCCATTTCGTCCGCAGAAAAAACCTGCGGATCGCGGCGGCCTCGACGTTGCGCTTCCAGGACATGCTGGAGTCGCTCGGCGCATCCCCGGTCTACTGGGCGAACTGCCACAAAGCCAAAACGATGGATCGAAGCACGCACCAGACGATCGTCGCCGGCAAAATTGCCGAAATGCGCCAAGCCGCGCCAGATCTGATTCTGTGCGACGATTACCACAGGCCGTTCCTGGAGCAGTTCAAGCAGATCGCGCCTACGGTCGTCATCAGCCTGAGTATGGATTGGCAGGTCAACAACCGGAGAATCGCCGAGATCGTCGGCAGGGAGGCGGAGGCCGAGCACAACTTCAAGCTGCTCGAGCGCAAAATCGAGGAGGCCAGAGGGCCGCTGAGGGAGCGTTACGGCAGCGAGACGGTGACGATCATGAGGGTCATTCACAAGCTGATTCGTATCCAAGGACTGTCCAACCACCCGATGAACGATCTGATTTACCGCGATCTCGGGCTGAAGCCGGGCTTCTGCGTGCCGTCCAACGCTATGAACGTGGAATTTTCCCCCGACAAATATCCGGATATGGACACCGACCATCTGTTCGTGCAAAACGTCTTTTTCTACCCGGAGGACGAGACGATCTTCGCCGGCATGCAAGAAAGCCCGGAATGGCAAGCCATCCGGGCCGTCGCGAACGATCGCGTGCGCAGCACGCCCAACTGGGTCGGCATGAGTTGGTCGACAAGCGGGAGAATGCGCATTATCGACGAGCTACTGCAGCAGCCTTGAAACGATGAAATCCAGCGCCTGACGCTGCATCTCCCCGGTAACCGCATGGCCGGTAAACGGAAACGGCGCAATGCGCTTATCCCCTTCGATCCGGTTGTACGCCGCGTAGATCGTCTCCGGCATCGTAACCGGGTCCTTCAGGCCGACGGTGACGAATACCGGGATGCGAATGCGATGCGCCAGGTTCATGTTGTCGAAGTAGCTGAGCGTGCGCAGTACCGCCTCCAGATGCCCGGGGAAACGTTCCACGAACGAAGCGGCCTCCGTCAGCGAGCTGGCCGAGTTCAGGATGCCGAAATCCATATGACACATGTTCGGAATATGAGGGACCGCGATCGCCGGCTTGTCGGACAGCGCCGCGGCGATCATCGCGAGTCCTCCGCCCTGACTGCCGCCCATCGCGCAGATCCGGCTCCGGTCTACCTCCGGCTGGTCGGCGGCCCAGTCCAGCGCCTTGAGCGCGTCGATCGTGATCGCTTTGTAATAGCACGTATCCCGATCCAGAATGCCCTGCGTCAGCCAGCCCCTCGTCATGCCGTACTGCTGCGGCATCAGATTACCCGTCTCCCCCGCCTGGCCGCGGACGTCGATGGCGAATACCGCGAGGCCCATCAGTACGTACGAGGCGTAATCCTCCGGATAGCCGCGGCTTCCCCCGTATCCGTGGTACAGCACGACGCACGGGAGCTTGCGGTCGTCTCCCCGTGGAAACTTCGGCAGCAAGTACCAGCCGCGAATCGGCGTCTCGTCGAAGCCCTCGTACGCGACGTCGTACGTCTCCATGAACGCCAACGGCGTCTCGACGAGCGTTCTCGTCGCGTTCAGCGGCTTGGCGGCATACCGCTCAAGCTCCCCGTCCCAATACGCGTCCAGATCGGGCTGCGCCGTCAGCGGCGGAGCCAATCGCTCCAGCTCTTCTATTCTTCTTCCTACCGCGTGGTTCATCCGGTATTTCCCCTCCAGCCCCCATCCGTTACTTCAAAATCGCTTCGATCCGAGCCAGCTCGTCCTCCGAGAAGTCGAGCCGCTTCAGCATCGCGACGTTGTCGTCGAGTTGGGACGTCTTGCTCGCGCCGATCAGCACGCTCGTTACCCGCTCGCCGCGCAGCACCCATGCGAGCGCCAACTGAGCCAGCGTCTGCCCGCGGGATTCCGCGATCTCGTTCAGCTTGCGTACCTTGTCCAGCTTCTCCGGCGTAATATTCCCTTCGTTCAGGAAGACGGACGCTCCCGCCGCTCTCGAATCCTGCGGAATGCCGTTCAGATAGCGGTTCGTCAGCAGCCCTTGCTCCAGCGGCGAGAACACGATGGAGCCGACGCCGCCCTCTTCCAGCACGTCCTGAAGCCCGTCCTCGATCCAGCGGTCGAACATGCTGTAGCGCGGCTGGTGAATGAGCAGCGGCGTACCGAGCTCCTTCAGGATGCGGATCGCTTCCTTCGCTTCCGGCGCGCGGTAGTTGGAGATGCCGACATAGAGCGCCTTGCCGGAGCGGACCGCATGGTCGAGCGCGGCCATCGTTTCCTCCAGCGGCGTATCGGGATCTGGACGGTGGTGGTAGAAAATATCAACGTAGTCAAGCCCCATCCGCTTCAAGCTCTGATCGAGGCTGGACAGCAAATATTTGCGCGAGCCCCATTCTCCGTAAGGGCCTTCCCACATGTAATAGCCGGCTTTCGTCGAGATGACGAGCTCGTCCCGGTAAGGCTTCAGGTCGGTGGCGAGCAGCCGTCCGAACATCTCCTCCGCCGATCCCGGAGGCGGTCCGTAGTTGTTCGCGAGATCGAAGTGGGTGATTCCCAGATCGAAGGCGTGCCTCACCAATGCGCGGCCGTTCTCGAAGGAATCGATTCCTCCGAAGTTGTGCCAGAGTCCGAGCGACACCGCCGGAATTTTCAGCCCCGAGCGTCCTACCCGGTTGTATTTCATCGATGCGTAACGTTCTTTGTTCGCCAAATAAACCATGTTCCTTATCCACCTCTCGCCCTTTTATTTAACTGCCGCAATCCCCTCCGGAAGCGGCAGCGCCAGCAACTGCGGCCCCGCTTCCTCGCCCGAGTATTGGAAGACGAGCAGCGACGGCCGCTCGCGATCGACCCGGCCTTCCTGCACCCAAGCGCCGTAATCGAACGGCAGCCGGTCCAGCGCGCTCTTCTTCTGCAGCTCGCGCTCGTCCGCGCCGAGCTGCTCCGCCGCGTACTTCAGCCCTGCGGACCAATCCCTCTTGTCCAGGCGGTCCTCCCACCAAAGCTTGCGAGGCTTGTACTTGTGCTGCAAATAGTAATCGATGCGCAGCAGGCCGAACGCGACGTCGCGGTCCAGCTCCGGCCGCGCGTCGTGCTCGAGGAACGCCCACAGCCGCGAGAACAAATCTTCGAGCTGATGGCCGATCCGGCTCCAGCCCCGATCCTCCCAATAATCCCCGAACGCCTGGAAGAAGTCGAACGGAGACGGGTAGGCGCTTCCGACCAAATATTCAATCGTCCGGTCCATCCGGTGGGCGTTCCAGAACTTCTCCAGCACGTCCTCCACCCGCTTGATCCGGACGATGTCGCCGAATGGCATCAGATCGTTGCCGAGCATCTCGTACGGCGCGCGCTCCGAATAAATATACCCGAACTTGGCCGCGTCGTTGCGCAGTCCCGTTCCCCGCAGCATTTTCAGGAAGCCGAGCTGAAGCTCTTCGGGCCTGAGCGCGAACACGTCGTTGAACGTTTTGCGGAACGTGTCGTAATCCTCATGCGGCAGTCCGGCGATCAGATCCAGATGTTGATCGATCTTGCCGCTGTCCTTCACCTTGACGACGGTGCGCGTCAGCTTCGCGAAGTTCTGTCGGCGCTGCACCGCCAGATTCGTCGGATCGTTCGTCGACTGCACCCCGATCTCGAAGCGGAAAACGCCCGGAGGCGCATGCTCGGCCAGGAAGTCGAGCACCTCCGGACGCATGATGTCGGCGGTAATCTCGAACTGGAACACGCAGCCGCGATGGTTGTCGATCAGAAATTGAAAAATCTCCATCGCATAATCGCGCTTGATGTTGAACGTGCGGTCGACGAACTTGATCAGCTTGGCGCCGCTGTCGATGAGGTAGGTCAGCTCGGCCTTCACCCGCTCCATATCGAAATACCGCACGCCCACCTCGATGCTGGACAAGCAGAACTGGCAGCTGAACGGACAGCCCCGACTCGTCTCGAAGTAGACGACGCGGTTGCGCAGCGAAGGAATGTCCTCTTGGAACCTGTGGGGCGACGGTATGGCGTTCAGGTCAAGCTTCGGGCGCCCCGGCGTAATGACGACTTGATCGTCCTTGCGATAGGCCAGACCGAAGACGAAGTGGTATTTGCGCTCTCCGGCGATCTGCCGCAGCAGGTCCCGGAACGTCTCCTCGCCTTCCCCCATCACGATAAAGTCGACGGAGATGAGTCGGTTCATCCAATAGTCCGTATCGTAGGAGACTTCCGGACCGCCGAGCACGATCTTCGTCTCGGGCAGCACCTTGCGCAGCATGTCCGCGATGACGATCGTCTCTTCGATGTTCCAGATATAGCACGAAAACCCGATCACGTCGGGCTTCTTGGAAAACAGATCGGAGGCAACCGCCATGGCGGGGTCCTTGATCGTATATTCGGCGATGTCGATGTCGAACTCGTCCTGGGCGTAGGCTTTCAAATATCTCAGGGCGAGCGAGGTGTGAATGTATTTGGCGTTCAGCGTCGCTAAGACGACTTTCATGGCGGAATCCTCTTTCGGCGTAAGGCTTTCCTTTATTGTAACGGATAATCGCCGGGGAAGAAAACCTTTTGCGCGGGCGGACGGTTCAATTCAGCAATCCGACCAGACGAAGCCCGTTGGCGATGCCGTCGCGATCGACGGCTGTCGTCACGTAGCGCGCCAGCTTCTTGACCGCTTCGGGCGCGTTGCCCATCGCCACGCTGTGGCCGACGTACCGGAACATCTCCACGTCGTTCAGATTGTCGCCGAAAGCGTAGGCCTGCTCCGGGTCGAAGTCCAGCCTGCCGATCAGCTGCGCGATGCCGTTCGCCTTCGACCCTCCGGTCGGAAGAACGTCTACGGAGCGGGGATGCCACCGGACGAAACGCAGACCGGGAAAAGCCTCCTCGTATGGACGTTCCTCCCCTTCCCGGCAGAACAGCATCGTCTGGTACACGTCGGTCCGTTCATAGAAACGCGGGTCGCATGCCGGATGCTCGTGCCTTAGCGAGCCGATGCATTCGTCCACATAGGGGTGATAGTTCACGCTGCCGCGCATCTGCCCTTCGTTCAGATAGACGAGCGGGTGGCCGCGGCGGGAAGCAAACCCGGACAGGGCGCGGAGATCGTCGGTGCGAAAAGGATTCGTATAAATTCGTTCCCCTCTCAGCACAACGTATTGGCCGTTAAAGCCGACGTAAGAGTCGATGCGCAGCTCCTCCGCCAGCCGGGCGATCATAAACGGCGATCTGCCCGACGCCAGCACCAACTCGTGCCCGGCCTCCTGCAGACGCCTCAGCGCCTCCTTCGCCGAGGACGGCAGCCGCTTGCGCTCGTCGAGCAGCGTGCCGTCGATATCGAAAAACAAAACGCGCTTCGTCTTAAGCATATTGAAGCTCCCGCTCCGGAATCGTCACCGACACTTGGTCGTGCAGCTTGTACGGCACGGGGGAGACGACCTCCCACTGCTGGCCGGCGGCGACGATATCGTAGTTGAACTCCTTGCCCTGGAACTGCACGTTGGCCACTTGGCCGACCAATCCGCCCTCGCGAGCGGGACCGAGCTCCAACTGATCCGGCCTGACCGGGTACAGCCCGTTCGATTTGAAGTAGCCGGCCACCCCTGCGCCGCGCCATTGCACGGAGCTGCCGGAGCCTTCCGGGATGAACAAGTCGTTGTCCCATTGCCCGCGAACGAGATTGGCCTTGGAGACGAATTGCGCGACGAACTCGGTCTCCGGCCTCAAATAAATGTCCTGCGGCGTGCCGATCTGCTCGATCCGCCCCTCCTTCATGACGACGATCCGGTCGGCCATCGACAGCGCTTCGCCCTGATCGTGCGTCACGTAGACGATCGCCGAGCCCGTCTGGCGGTGCACGCTCTGGATTTCGCGGCGCATGTTCATGCGCAGCAGCGCGTCCAGACTGCTCAGCGGTTCGTCCATCAGCAGCAGCGAAGGCTCGGCCGCGATGGCCCGCGCGATCGCAACCCGCTGCTTCTGCCCGCCGGACAGCTCGTGCGGCATGCGCTTGGCCAGGTGCGACAGGCCGACCAGCTCCAGCACCTGCTCAATGCGCGACGCTTCGTTGTCGCGGATCGCCTTCGGCGTCTTCTTGTGCGTCCGGATCGGAAAACGGACATGCTCGTAAATGTTCATATGAGGCCACAGCGCGAAATGCTGGAACACCATGCCGATGCGCCGCTTCTCCGGCGGTACGAGCGTGCTTGCGCCGGCGACGACTTCGCCGTCCATCCGGATCTCACCGGAGGTCGGCTGCTCGAAGCCCGCCAGCATGCGCAGCAGCGTCGTTTTGCCGCAGCCGGAAGGGCCGAGAATGGCGACGAACTCTCCGTCGGCGATATTCAGATTGACGTTGCAGAGCGCCGTGTAGCTTCCGAATGTTTTGCCGACGTCGTGAAGTTGAATGCTCATTAATTGTTTCCTCCTCTGCGGGCGGTCCATTTCTGCAGCAGCTGAAGCAGTCCCGCTCCGACGAAAATAAACAGCACGATCAAGCTGGACAAGGCGGTCGAATACAGCGTCTTCCCGGCCTGCTCGAAGCCGAAGATCGTCACGCCGATTGTCTGCGTTCCGGAAGAGTACAGCAGCGCCGATACAGTCAGCTCGGTCAGCGCGGTCAGGAAGACGAGCAGCCCCCCGCCGACGATTCCGGGCAGGAGCAGCGGCAGCAGAATCGCTTGCCAACGGGTCCACGGACCTGCGCCGGAGACGCGGGCCGCTTCCTCCATCGAAGCGTCGATCTGCATGAAGGCGGTCACGCCGGACCTGATCTGGAGAATCAGGAAGCGGCACACGTAAGCGATCAATAATATCGTCGTCGTTCCGTAGATGCCGGGATTCCAGCCCGGCACCGGCTCCATCCATACGAGGATCATCGACAGCGCGAACACGATGCCCGGCAGCGTATACGGGATCGAGATCGCCAGCTCGGCCAGCTTGTTCAGCTTGGACGGCTTTCTGACCCTGTAGAAGGCGAACAGCGTGCCGATCACGAGGCAGACGACCAGCGTAATCGACGATAGAACGAGGCTGTTCTTGATCGCCTGCCAGATGACCGGATTGTCGAACAGAACGTAACGGTAGTTGTCTAAAGTCATGGTGCTCCAATTCAGCTTGCCGCCGTAGGATTTGCGCAGCGACAACGTAATCATGGACAGCAGCGGCACGATCGTGATGAGGATCAGCACGCCCCACATCGCCCCTCCGACCCACGCGCGGGCTCTTCCCAGCGCGTAGCGGGGTTCGTCGTCCATACGCCCCGTCTCCGTCGCTTTGCTCTTGCGGACGGTGAACCATTGCAGCAGCGTTCCCGCGATCGCGATCACGCCGAGCAGCACGGACAGCGACGCTCCGCGCGCGAAGGCGGACGGCCCGAAGCCGATAATCTCTTCATAGATAAGCGTGCTGAGCACGCTGATATTGACCGGCGTCCCGAGAAAGGCGGGAATGCCGAAGTTGTCCAGCGAAGCCAGGAAGACGAGCAGCCCGCCGGCCGTAATGCCCGGCAGCGAAAGCGGCAGCGTCACCCGCGCGATCGTCTTGAGCTTGCCGGCGCCGCCCGTCTTGGCGGCCCATTCCAGATCCCTCGGGATCTTCTTCAACACATTAAGCGTAAACAGGTAGACGAGCGGGAAGTGATGAATCCCCATGACGAAAATAATGCCGCCCGCGCTGTACATGCTCCATGGCTTGGCGCCGGCGTCGAACAGCTGCAGGAAGCTCGCCATCAAACCCTGCGTCCCCATGAAGGAGGACCAGCTCAGCGTAAGCACGTAGGACGGAAGCACGAACACGAGCACGATCAGCAGGTTCAGCAGCTTCTTGTGCTTCAGGTCGGTGTAGGCCATCAGCCATGCGGCGACGATGCCAAGCGCCATGGAGAGCGCCGTCGATCCGAGCACGATGACGAACGTATGCCTGAGCACCTTCCAGAACCGCTCCTGCCGGAACAGCTCGAAGTAATAGCTGAGCGTGAAGCCCTGCTCGTTCTGCACGCTCAGCAGCAGCAGCTTGGCGATCGGAAGCACGAAGAAGAAGAACGTCGCAGCCGCGCCGAGCGCCAGCAGCCCGTATCTGCCTAAGGACGATGCGGAGAGAAGAGAGCGGGGGAACGTCCCGCCGCCCTTCTTCATCCCCGTCTCCAGGACGGAAGTGTCGGAAGTAGCCATCCGCTGTCAGCTCCGCGATCAGTTACCGAACAGATCGGTAAACTGCTTCTTGTCCGCTTCGCGCTCGTCGGTCAGCGTCGCCAGATCGCCGGACAGAATGTGGAAATCGGCGATGCCCTTCAGTCCGGCAGGCGGCGTTACGCCTTCGCGAATCGGCGTATATCCGATCTCCGCGGCCAGCTTCTGGCCTTCTTCCGACAGCACGAAGTCGACGAAAGCTTGCGCGGCGGCTTCGTTGTCCGTGCCTTTCAGAATCGCGATCGGCTCGGTGATGAGCGGCACGCCTTCCTCCGGATAGACCAGGTCGATCGGGGAGCCGTTCGCCTTCTCGCGGGGAACGAGGTAGTCGACGATCATGCCGTACGCCTTCTCTCCGCTGGCTACAGCTTTCAGAACGGCGCCATTTCCTTTGATCACGGTCATGTTGTTGTCCTTAAGCGACTGGAGGAACTCCCAGCCGAAGCCGTCGGTACGGGAGAATACGCCTACGTTGTAAGCGGCGGCGCCGGAGTAGAGCGGGCTCGGCATAATGGCCGCGTCCTTGCTCTCGGCGGCGGTCAGCGCCTTCCACGATGTCGGCAGGCTGGTCACCTGGTCGGTGTTGACCGTAATGACGGTAGCCATAACTTTCGTTCCCGTGTACATGCCGTCCGGGTCGGCCAGCTCGGCAGGAATATGCTCGATCTCGGGAGACTTGTAGGAGAGCAGCAGGTCTTGGCGCTTCAAGCCCTCGAAGGTAACGGCGTCGGCCAGCAGCAGCACGTCGGCTTGAACGCCTCCTGCCTGTTTCTCCGCCTGCAGCTTGGCGATGACCTCCTCCGTGCCGGAGCGGAACGTCTCGACCTTCACGTCCGGATAGGATTTGTTGAACGCGGCGATCAGCTTGACGACGTCCTCTTCCGGCTGGGAAGTGTAGAACGAGATCTGTCCGGAAGCCTGAGCGGGCGCTTCGGCCGAAGGCGAAGCTTGCGAAGAGGCCGGAGCGGACGGTTCCGCCGCCCCTGCGCTGCCTGTATTGTTGTTATTCGATTTCGCGCCGCATCCGCCGACGATAACCGTCGCGGCCAGCAAAGCCAGAATCGTGCTTTTCTTCAACATGTGTGTTTCTCTCCTCTTTGTCTGTTTAATGATCTATGAGATGATGCCATACGGCGCGCGCGACGCCGTTCTCCCGGTTGCTGCCCGTTACGGCGCGGGCGACCCGCTTCACGCGCTCTTCGGCATTGCCCATCGCGATTCCAAGTCCGGCCCATCGCAGCATCTCGATGTCGTTATCGTAATCTCCGATCGCCGCCACCTCTTCGGGCCGTATTCCGCGCTCCCGGCACAGCAGCTCCAGCGCGGTGCGCTTGCTGACGCCGGACGCATTGACATCGAAGCGTCGTCTGCCCGTCCTCGTCAGCGCGAAGGCGTTCCGCACGGCAAGCTCGTCCAGCAGCTCGTCGATCAAGCCGGGATTGTCGCAGATGACGGTCGCCTTGTACACCGGCCTCGGGTCCGAGCCTGCGAAGCTCGCCAGGTCGCCAACCGGGATAACCCGGATGAGACTTGTCTGCTCGCGGTAGTTGCTCTCTGTCAGTTCGCGGCCGGGAATTACGACCACGTTGGCGAGCGGCCAGCGGGCGTTCATCTCGTTCAGCCGCTCGACGTACAGCTCGTTGCAGCCGTAGAGATGAACATAAGCTCCGCGTTCCTGTACGAGACGAATGAGCGAGATCAAGCTGTCCGCTTCTATCGGGGTCCCTTGCAGCAGGCCGCCTGTTTGCTGATCCAGCATGACCGCGCCGTTCAGCGCGATAAGCGGGACGTTCATCTCCAGCTCCCGGGCGTGCAGCCATACGGATGCCGGAAACCGGCCCGAGGCGATCGTCAGCAATCCGTCTTGCCCGAGATAAGCGGCGAGCGCCCGGCGAACTTCGTCCGTAATCCGCTTATCGCCGTCCAGCAGCGTGCCGTCCATGTCCAGCGCCAGCAGCCGACGCTTCGGTTGCCCGGCGCTCATACGGTGTACATCCGGGAAGTGTCGGGCAGCTCGACCGGACCTCCGAACGCTTCGCTGGCCGACTGGCGCATATGCTCGAAATTCCCGTCTCCGGGAAGATGGACAAGCACGAGCTTTTTCACGTTGGCCTTGCCCGCGATCATGCCGGCCTGACTGGCGTCCATATGGCCGGCTCCGGTCGTATGCTTGCTGCCTTCGCAGATCGTCGCCTCGCACAGGAATATGTCTGCGTCCTTCGCCAGCTCGACGAGCGAGTCGCAATACGACGTGTCTCCCGAATAGACGAGCACCTTGCCCCGGTACGTGATTTTGACCGCGTAGCAGGGAATCGTGTGATCGACCGGAACGAATTCGACCCGCGCGCCGGCTAGCTTCACCGGCTGGGCCGGATCGATGATCGTAATCTCGGAATGGTTCCCGTACAAGGTCGACAGCACGTTCACCGGCTCCGAAGGGGTGAACAGCGACAGCTTGCCTTGCATTTTCCCGTTGCGGATCGCTCCCGTCGCGGCATATTGGAGAATGCCGATGTCCGCCATATGGTCATAGTGGAGATGCGAGAGGATGACCCCGTCCAGCTTGTCGACCCGGGTGTGCTTGACCAGCTGGCTCATCACCCCGCTGCCGCAGTCGAGCAAAATCTGCCCTTCGCCCGTATCGATCAAGTAACCGGCCGTCGCTCCGTCCGCCGAAGGATAACCTCCCCAGTATCCCAAAATGGTAATATCCATCCTTTCACCTCGACTGTCTTCGCTTGCTTTTTACATATGTTCGCTTACAAAACAATTGTAAATTCGGTAGATTCGTCGAATGTCACGCGAATGTAATCGCAGCGTTAAACTTGCGGAATCGGCGGTTTCGGCGGGGGGATTTCCTAGTCTGCGGAGGCGAATCGTGTATACTAGTAGAGAGTTTAAGTAGAGTTAAGCAGAGTAAAAGCAGCGTTCAAAAAGCCCGGTTTTCAGCACCGAGTAAGAGAAAGTTGGGATTGCGGATGAGCTCCGAAGACGTCCGGTTGATGGTGAAAATATGCAAGCTTTACTACTACGAATCGTGGACGCAGGAGAAGCTGGCGGAGAAATTCGGCATCTCGCGTCCGATCATCTCCAAGATGATTCAGAAGGCGCGTGAGATCGGCGTCGTCGAAATTATCGTGCACGACGATCCGCAGCAGACGTCCGAGCTGGAGAAGGAAATCGAGCTTGCCTATAATCTGAAGCAAGTGTTGGTCGTGCCTACGCGGGACTTGAACAAGGAGCTGGTGACGAGCGCCGTCGGCAAAGCCGCCGCCCTGTTCGTGCAGAAGCTGATCAAGAACGGGGACCGCGTCGGGGTGTCCTGGGGCAACACGCTGTACCATATGGTGAGGGAATTTCCGCTGGACAAGAAGGACAACGTGAAAATCGTGCCGCTGATCGGCGGCATGGGCAACGAGCGCACCGAGGTGCATTCCAATCATATCGCGTACGAACTGTCCAAGAAGCTCGCAGGAAAAAGCGAATCGCTGTACGCGCCGTCCGTCGTGGAGACGGAGCAGCTGCGCGACCAGATCGCCACCCTGCCGAACATCGTTCACGTGCTGGAGGAAGGGGAGCGGGTCGATCTGGCGCTCGTCGGCATCGGCAATCCGTATTCGATGTCCACGATGGAGCGCTACGGCTACTTGAACGAGACGGTGCTGAGCGAGCTGAGAGATCTCGATGCGGTCGCGGACATCAACTCTCGCTTCATTAATCGGGACGGACAGATCGTCGCGCATCCGATCAACCGTCGGGTCATCGGCGTCGGGCTGGAGCAGCTCCGGCAAGCCGGCAACGTCGTCGGGCTGGCCTTCGGCCTGCACAAGATCGAGAGCATCAGGGCCGCTCTGCGGGGAGGACATATTCAGATGCTCGTGACGGATGAAGCGACTGCTCAGAAGATTATGGAGGGCTAGCTGATTAGGCGCCGGATAGATCGCAAGCCCCCCGGTCGGCCGGGGGGCTTGCTTTTCGTTGGACCTGAGACTCGCGCTTAAACCTCGAACCCGTCATTGGCAATGACGTCCTGGATAAAGTAATAGCTGTCCTTCGGATGGCGCTCCAGCGTCTCGTAATTCGTGTAGACGATGCCGAAGCGTTTGCGATAGCCTTCCGCCCATTCGAAGTTGTCGAGCAGCGACCAGGCGAAGTAGCCTTTCAGCGGCACTCCGGAACCGATCAAGCGGTGACATTGGATAAAATGCTTACGATAATATTCGGTACGTTGGACGTCATGGACGCGGTTGCTCTCGGTCAGTTCGTCCTCGTAGCAGGCTCCGTTCTCGGTAATGTAGATCGGCGTATCGCCGTATTCCTCATGCACCCAGCTCAGCACCTTGTACAGCCCTTCCGCGTAGACGTTCCAATCCATGTACGTCTTGTCGAAGCCGATCTGCACCTCTTCGCAGTCGAACAGCCCTTCGCCTTTCTTGTACCGCCCGAAGCCGCCGCTGTAGAAATTGACCCCGATGAAGTCGATCTTCTGCGCAATCGTCTCCATGTCGCCCGGCAGAATCGGCACCGTCGCCCCCTTCTCCTTAAACCAATCGACCATGAACTGAGGGTAGCTGCCCTTGAACGTCGGGTCCATGAACCATTCGTTGTTGAACGCGCGGTTGCGGCGGGCCGCTTCGATGTCCTCCGGCGAAGTCGTGTACGGCTCGAACCAGTACAAGTTGTGCGTCGTGCCGATCTCGCCCTTAATGCCGAGCTCGCGGAACTTCTGAACCGCGCGTCCGTGCGCGACCATGCAGTGATGGGCGACGTTGATCGCGAGCTGCAGATCCGTATTGCCGGGTGCGTGGGCGCCGATATAGTTGGACAGGAACGAGACGCACCACGTCTCGTTAAACGTAATCCACTGCTTGATCTTGCCGTCGAACGCCTTAAACATCACTTCCGCGTAGTTCACGAACTCGTCGATCGTCTCGCGGTTGTCCCAGCCGCCCTTGTCCTGCAGCGCCTGCGGCAGGTCCCAGTGATACAGCGTCGCGCAAGGCTGAATGCCCGCGGCGAGCAAGGCGTCCACAACCTTCCGGTAATAGTCCAGCCCCATCTCGTTCACGTCGCCCGTCCCTTGCGGGAAAATGCGGGGCCAGGCGATCGAGAATCGATACGCCTTCACCCCCAACTTTTTCAACAGGGCAATGTCTTCCTCATATCGGTGATAGCTGTCGCACGCCACGTTGCCGTTGTCGTCGTTGAACACTTTGCCCGGCGTATGGGAGAACGTGTCCCAGATCGACAGTCCCCTGCCGTCCTCTTGGTAAGCCCCTTCGATCTGATAAGAGGCGGTTGCCGTCCCCCAGACGAAATCTTTCGGGAATTGAATTTTGGCCATAAAAAGTCCCTCCGCGCCAGAATGTTTTGTGTGATGGAAAACGTTTTCTGGATATTAGAATTCGACGGAGGGAGGGGGAATTCCTGTATGCGATTTTGGCTCTGTTTAGTTGTTTTTTGCGGCGGGGAGCTTGGCCAGCGCTTCGTCCTGCAGCTTGTCGCGGAATTTCTTCACGGCTGGGACGTCCGTCTGCTCGCCGTTGTCGCTCTTAACGAACAACTGCCCCTTCGACTCTTCGAGGATGGACAGAAATTCTTTCGCGAATTGGCCCGAGATCGTCTCCCCGTGGGAAGCGGCCATCTGCTCGTACTGAGTTTTCAGCTCCGGACGAATGGCAAACGTCTCATAATCGAAAATCGGCGTATTGCTCAGCCCGATGAAGTAGAAGCTCAAGTAGCGAAGGAAGCTGTATTCGGCCTTCTGGCGCTCGGGAGTATCGGGAAACGTGACGAGATAGCTTTCGGAGGCGAGAAGCCTGGAGGCCAGCTCATCCCAGGAAATGACCAGCGCGGCATCCTTGGCGGAAGGAGCGTCGGACTCCCTCGCCCTCAGGTCCAGGTAGGCTTTCATCGAGATCGTCACCTGATCGCTGTACGTCAGCAGCCTGCCATAGTCCACGACAGGAAAATAGTAGCCTTCCGCGGTCTCCACCTTGTAGCCTCCGGCAACCGTGTTCTCCACGAGCGTGCGTACTTCCTCGTCCTTCAGCTCCGCGACCGCTTGCTCGGTAATCGGCCAGTCGAGCTCGGACAACTCCTGCTGGACTTCGGGTTCCTCGAACGATTTTTCGGCTTTCGGCAAATCCTGCTCGTAAAATTGCTCAAGCGTCCGAATCAATTCGTCGGCTTGAGCGGGCTGCACCTGTTCCATCGACTTCTTCAATTCGGAGTAAGCTTCTTGTGCGGGAATGCCCGCCAGCGTTAGCTCCCGATAATGCTTGGCGATCAGCTCGCTCGAATCCTGCGTCGGAGGAAGCGAAGCCGATTCCGTCGGCTCGGGCGCTGTCTCTGTAGGAGCAGCCGTCGGCGACGGAGTGGACGTGGGCGCGTCGGGCTCATTGCCCTTCGCTCCGCATGCGGCAAGAACAAGGGATAATACCAGTATAGTAGCTGCTGTCTTTACTCGATGGTTTTTGGTCACTGCGATAACCTCCCAGTATGGCTTATATGTCTACAGGTTACAACGTTTCCGGCTGGCAGGAAGTTGCAGGTACTGAGTTAAAATTGGAGAAATCTTCTAGACCAAACACCGTTTTTCAACCTATCTATGATAAAATGAAGACGATCGCCGCTTTCGCGAACCCCAAGCTCACATGATTATCCCGGGAGGTTCGCGCAGCCCGCAGGATAAGGCTTCTCGGCATTTTTACCCGGCTCTGCCTCCAACAAAACACTTCGCTGAACGAGGTTCGCGGAAAAGAGCCGAGATCCCTTGCTGGGTAAGGGATTATTGCGATGCTGTCGCTCCCCGTACGGGAGCGTGGATTGAAACCCACGGTGCTTTGCCTGTTCTTGGGATCTGGATTGGTCGCTCCCCGTACGGGAGCGTGGATTGAAACGACCCATTTTGTGAAGGAGGACGACGGCGTGTGGGTCGCTCCCCGTACGGGAGCGTGGATTGAAACGGTTACCGCTTCGACGATATCGGCCAGACTTTTGGTCGCTCCCCGTACGGGAGCGTGGATTGAAACGTAGTGAACGTGGATTGAAAAATTTCGCCTGGCATGTCGCTCCCCGTACGGGAGCGTGGATTGAAACCTGATCCACCTCCTTCCTGATTGTCTGATGCTGGTCGCTCCCCGTACGGGAGCGTGGATTGAAACTTCGGCACCTTCACGGATCAGTTCACGCGCTATCGTCGCTCCCCGTACGGGAGCGTGGATTGAAACAAAAGTTCGTCGCGAAGTACGAGAAAGACGGAAGTCGCTCCCCGTACGGGAGCGTGGATTGAAACTTCGCGGGCTTGATGGGCTACACAGGCGAAGAGTCGTCGCTCCCCGTACGGGAGCGTGGATTGAAACTATCCCCGATGGAGCAAAAATGACAACCAACAATGTCGCTCCCCGTACGGGAGCGTGGATTGAAACAGTAGCGATCCGCGAGAATTGCGCCTTACCCTTGGTCGCTCCCCGTACGGGAGCGTGGATTGAAACGTACAACTCCGTGATCGCCCCTGACGCTGTCTTGTCGCTCCCCGTACGGGAGCGTGGATTGAAACTTTGTTCTCGGGGAATAGCCCGGATCGAGCGAGAGTCGCTCCCCGTACGGGAGCGTGGATTGAAACAAGAAGTGATCATGCTCGGAATGTTTCTCATCGCGTCGCTCCCCGTACGGGAGCGTGGATTGAAACAGTTCCGTTTCCATCGCCCGCCGCCCCCTTGAAGTCGCTCCCCGTACGGGAGCGTGGATTGAAACATGGTCTCGCCGATCATCCCCATGGTGACGTTCGGTCGCTCCCCGTACGGGAGCGTGGATTGAAACATCGTGGAATAACATTGCGGCAGGATCTGGAACGCCGTCGCTCCCCGTACGGGAGCGTGGATTGAAACATCTAATTCCAATCCTCCCTTAACCGAAAATCGTGGTCGCTCCCCGTACGGGAGCGTGGATTGAAACCGCGAGATCCGCCGTGACGAAGCTGACGGCACGGTCGCTCCCCGTACGGGAGCGTGGATTGAAACGCCGACACAGATTGACACACTCCGCGCAGCAGAGTCGCTCCCCGTACGGGAGCGTGGATTGAAACCGAATAAGGTATTGGTGCCCGTCGCTCCAGATAGTCGCTCCCCGTACGGGAGCGTGGATTGAGACTGGTCATGATGCCTCTTGCATAGGCTCTGCCAGTTGTCGCTCCCCGTACGGGAGCGTGGATTGAAACAGCGGCTTGGACGTGTCCCTCAAACGGCGGCGAGTCGCTCCCCGTACGGGAGCGTGGATTGAAACGTCGTCGTCGTGGCTTTTGTACTCGCTGGCGGGAAGTCGCTCCCCGTACGGGAGCGTGGATTGAAACACTGGAGTTAAGAGAGGCCTTGCCGATTACTACGGTCGCTCCCCGTACGGGAGCGTGGATTGAAACGCGGACGAATACCAAATCTGAATGAGCGTTTGGAGTCGCTCCCCGTACGGGAGCGTGGATTGAAACAACAAGAAGCGTATAACGACGCTGAAATGAAGGTGTCGCTCCCCGTACGGGAGCGTGGATTGAAACTCCCGTCCCGCCGTCTGGATGTACTCCCATAACAGTCGCTCCCCGTACGGGAGCGTGGATTGAAACCCTATACTTATATAATTAGAGGGATTAGAGGGTACGTCGCTCCCCGTACGGGAGCGTGGATTGAAACACAGGAGCGCCGATCGTGCCCGGATATCTGGAGGTCGCTCCCCGTACGGGAGCGTGGATTGAAACGCCCGCAGCCAGCAGCGCGCCCGCATCGTCGAGGGGGTCGCTCCCCGTACGGGAGCGTGGATTGAAACTCGATAAAAAAATACTTTCGCAGGAAGGGAGCAGGTCGCTCCCCGTACGGGAGCGTGGATTGAAACTTTGGCACGGCTCATCACCTCTCTTTAGTTGCCGGTCGCTCCCCGTACGGGAGCGTGGATTGAAACTGCTCGTGTTGTGGAGAAAGATGGCCTGTTTGGATGTCGCTCCCCGTACGGGAGCGTGGATTGAAACCACCAACCGTAAGTAGCGGGTGCGAGCGTTTGAAGCGGTCGCTCCCCGTACGGGAGCGTGGATTGAAACTGACATTTTCCGACGGACGAGTCCAAGTCGTGAAGTCGCTCCCCGTACGGGAGCGTGGATTGAAACCACTGGAGAGATCAAGTTATTTTAGCGGTAGCTGTCGCTCCCCGTACGGGAGCGTGGATTGAAACAACAACCCCAAGCCTAACAGCTTACCCTCCATTGGTCGCTCCCCGTACGGGAGCGTGGATTGAAACTTCAATCAGAAGGTCGTTCAGGGCGATGGGCCGGGTCGCTCCCCGTACGGGAGCGTGGATTGAAACGTTTGCTGTTATATCTAAATAACCCGGGGCAAAGGTCGCTCCCCGTACGGGAGCGTGGATTGAAACCTTGTATCCCTTCACAAGGTCAGCGGTCGTCTTGTCGCTCCCCGTACGGGAGCGTGGATTGAAACACGCTGGAGTTGCGGCGCAACATCGGCAACATGGCGTCGCTCCCCGTACGGGAGCGTGGATTGAAACTCGACACGCTAACGATCGCCCGCGCTCGCTATCGTCGCTCCCCGTACGGGAGCGTGGATTGAAACCCGTTTGAGGACGAGATCCTCGGTCTGAAAGAAAGTCGCTCCCCGTACGGGAGCGTGGATTGAAACGAATGGATCGCCGCGCTTCCCGACAACTTCGAACGTCGCTCCCCGTACGGGAGCGTGGATTGAAACCCCCGAACGGATCGAGGACTTCTCCGCCTACCGGGTCGCTCCCCGTACGGGAGCGTGGATTGAAACGACGTGCGGATTGGTACTCAACAAGGAGGAAGCTGTCGCTCCCCGTACGGGAGCGTGGATTGAAACATCAAAATATAATCCTCGACCGCCGACCGGTAATGTCGCTCCCCGTACGGGAGCGTGGATTGAAACTTGTTCGATGAGGACGGGAATTATTTCTTTGTCGTCGCTCCTCTTGCGGGAGCGTGGATTGAAACATGAAAACCACCTCCTGAATATAGGTGGCTTTCGGTCGCTCCTCTTGCGGGAGCGTGGATTGAAACAGCATAACGCGCTGAAACATTTTAGGGCAGGCGCAGTCGCTCCTCTTGCGGGAGCGTGGATTGAAACCCGAGCACGCTCTTGGCTACCTTCCACAGCGTGGTCGCTCCTCTTGCGGGAGCGTGGATTGAAACCGAGTGCGCCCTTAATCCGACCATTCCGTCCGATGGTCGCTCCTCTTGCGGGGGTGTGGATTGAAACGTGACCGCCCTAACGTTTGCCATGGCTTGCTCAAAGTCGTTCCTCCTGCAAAGCGTGGATTAAAACATTGTCTGCTCCCTTCTCCTTGGCGGATATTGCTCTCGTAATTGAAGAAGCCCGCATCAGCGGGCCTCTCCAATTCAATTCTTTTTTACTAGAATACAAGACATGTATCTCCCAACTTAAAGCAGCAACACACCTTCAGGGTCATAAGCGGACTTGGCTCCCACGTGCTCGACCTTGCGTTTCCAATTGCTGCCGAGCAAATAGTAACGAAGACTGTCCTTCTCGCGATCAATCGTCTCTTCCAGCTTATTCTTCAATTGTTTGAATTCCAGAGGATCGACCAGGCACTCGAACACGGAATTTTGTACGCGTTGCCCATAGCTTTGACAGTATTTCGCCACTTGACGAAGCCTGCGCCGGCCATCCGCAGTCATCGTTTCCACATCGTAGGTCACCAGAACCATCATGCCGTTTGCCTCCTTATAACGTTTTACTTCCAAAGAAACGGAGGGTACCCGTCCAAATCACCGCGAATCGCTCTCGCCAATAACAGTGCTTGGGCATAGGGAAGTAATCCAAGCGGAATCTTCTCGCCCAGAAAAGGATGCTTGATTTCCTCACGCTTACGGCTTTGCCATGCTGTGATGATTTCCTTTCTTGCATCCGGTTTTAACAACACAGCTCCATTTTCCTTAATTTGAAAATCTTTGGCCGACACTTGTTTGCGGTTGACAAGGGAGAGCGCCAAGCGGTCCACCATGTAACAGCGGAGTTCCTCCATCATGTCCAGAGCCAGGCTCGCTCTCCCTGGCCGATCACGGTGCAGAAAGCCTACGGCCGGATCAAGTCCCACCGTTTCCAGAGCCGATTGAACATCATTACGCAACAACGCATAGAGGAAGGAAAGCATGGCATTCATCCGATCCAGCGGAGGCCGCCGATTCCTGCCCCGCATGTAGAAGTTCGTTTTATCTTCCAGAATGAGTTCGTTCATCGCGAGAAAATACCGTCTCGCTGCCTCCCCTTCCACGCCTCGCAAATCGTCAAGAGACTCTACCGTCAAGGTTTGCTTCATATACCTTTTCAGAAACTCCGCTTCTTTGGCGACTTTGTCCACGACGATCTTTTCTCCGTGATCCCGTATTCCCCTCAGCAAGGCAGTGCGGCTATTGGCGATTTTCCCGAAAATAAATCTCGATGCATAACGTGCTGCTTCCGGCCCGTCCACCAGTCGATACTGCTTACGGCGAAGCAGTACGTTCCCCTTAACTTTACCAACCACGTTGCCCAGAAATTGGCCGTTCTCGCGCATAAAGGACAGCGATACTCCTCTTTCCATACAAAGATGCATGAACGAGGGACTGGCACCGGTATATCCGAAAGTGACAATGCTCTCCAAATTATGAATCGGCACCTTGAACGGAGCTTTATCGCCTATACGGAGCACGACGCTTTCCCCTTCATGCGACAAATAAGTATCCGATGATGTTACGTAGAGCGTATTCAGCAGCTTTCGCACAGATCTTAGTCCCCCTTTAGTACGGTTCCGGTCAGATAAGTCTGCAAATAACGTGCCGTGCTCCCTTTGTTTAGTTTGGGCTTGCAGATTCCTATCAAAGAGCAGCCCCCGCATTTGGGCTCATATTGTGCGGAAGGGGTGATGCCGTCGGCGAACGATTGATGCATGGTCGACGCCAATTTCGTAACGCGTTCACGCAATGCCTCGTCCAGTTTTACCGTTACCCTGCGTTCCCTCTCTCCGTAAAATAAAGCCCCCTCCTTCAAGGAGACTCCGAGCATCTCCTCCAAGGCCATCGCTTGGGCGCACAATTGAACCTCGTCGCAATCCTCTTCCTTGCGATTTCCACGCTTATATTCGACCGGATATGGCAGCCACCAGCCGCGACGCCCCTTCAGACGGGCTTTATTCAAATCTTCGGCATCTGCGACCGCATGGAATTCGACTACGTCGGCTACACCGTACAGCCCCAACCGATAAGAAACAAGGGGCATGGCTCTAGATATGAGCACATCCCCCCTGATCTCGCTAAGCATCGGATTGTCGGCGCGTCGATGCATCCGGCTGCCCTCGTACGTCAACACATTATCTTCCCATTGCTGCTCAAGATGAATAAGCCCCCACTGTCTTGGGCAGAACGCAAAATGCTGAATTCCGGAGATCATAAGCAACTGGTCTTCCGAATACCCGTATTCGTGCGCGCCGTCCACCCGATCAGCTTCTTTCTATTAATGTGACGCCTTCCGGCAAATCATTGTGATCGACGAGAAGTTCGTAATCTCCATAGGAACGCACCGGCCCGTCAGTCAATCGTTTGACTTTGACGCGTCCGAACAGTTGATGTGCCGGCGCTTGGCCAAGACTGGTCGAATGCTCGAAAGCAATCAGCTTCCGAACAGCCATCTGACCGCGAGATGCCGAACGATCATGCTCGAACAGGTTCAGCAGAGCTTCCCAGAACACGTTCAAATCCTCCTCGGTAAAGCCGGTTTTGGCCGCCAGATAGGCGGAGATGTAGCCATCCATCCGATAGAGACCGTAAGGAACGATATGTTTGCGACCCATTTCACGATCTTTTTCCGCCCCTTCTTGCGTAACGGCTTGCCGGGTAATCGTCACCTCTTGAGCGAAAATCGGGTCAATACTGCGCGCGAACGTGAACTGTACTGGCCCTCGTACCTGTCCGGTATTCACCTTTGTCGTCATTACGGCCCCGAATGTACGAATATCGAAGAAGTTGGCGCACATCCACTTCGTCAATCGCTCCGCTTCCGCCGAGTCCTTCGGCTTCAATTCCTTAGCGCTTGAGTCATCGCTACGAATGGCTCGATACGCTTTGCGGTGTTGTTCGTTCAGCACGCCGCCTTCGGTCACATAGATCTGAAAACCCTCATTCCCTGTACGAGTCAATTCTACATAGTTCCGCACTTTCCGCTTAAGACAAACGTCGGTTACAATACCATGCCCGGTTTCCGGATCGATTCGAGGCATGTTGCCCGCATCGGGGTCTCCGTTAGGGTTGCCATTCGTTACATCAAAAAACAAGGAGAAATCGATCCGGCGCGCCAAGGCGGGAAATTCATGAATATCCGTTGCTTGCTTTTGGTCGATTAAGGTCATATTAATCCGTCCTCTCCAGGGTTTGATTATTGTTCGGATGCTGCCGCAGCCGCTTCCTTTTTGGCTTCTGACACTTCTTTAATCTGATTGAAGATGGCCTGCTTCTGGTGGTAGTATCCTAAAATAAACAGCCCCTGCCCTTCGAGGCTCAAATTCGCCGGAAACCGATCCACGCCATCCAAGATTTCCTGCATGTCCTTGTCCCGAAACTCGCCGTACTTGGCCTTGCTCATATGATGCTGGGACAGCTTGATCAGAAGCGGGAATACCGCGGCCGGATTGGAAGACGCCGCGCCGAAATAGCGGTCCTTGATCGTGGCATTTAATCGGACCGAACCGGCCGCTTCCTGCTGGGCGCGCTCCAGGACGGCGAACAGACGTCCAAGGCGGTACGCGGGCTCCTTCGTTTCCGTATTCAAACTCATACTCAATGCCTCCTTATCGAATGAACCTTCATGAAAACGAACATACCGCGCCAGTTGGGCCTTAAGCATCGATACCCGCAACGGATTAACGATACCGTCAGCACGAATTCGATTAATAATAGAAGTGTAGAGAGCAAAGGGGTAAGCCGTTCCCTGAATAACTGCCCGCAGCAGTTCTCCCCCCAGTCGGGCCGGCGCCTCCTCGCCGATCTTCTTGCCGTCTCCGCCAACCCGCCGGGTCTCCTCCAGAATGCGAAAGATCGTGGGAGTGCCCTCCTGACTGCCCGGCGGCAGCTCAAGCGCGTAATCCGCCGCATGTTGCCCCAGCCTGCGCACCATCTGTTCGAGATTGCCCTGCCAGAAAAACCGAACAGAAATACGCGCATTATTCGGGGACAGACCCAATACATAAAAAGGCGTATCCCCATTCGGCACCGCTTCCTGTCGAAGCTCACGACCGTCACGGAGACGCTTCACCGCATCCTTCAATAAGGCTGTCAGCGAACGATCCTCGGTTTCCCCCTCCCAATTCGGGCTGACCATTTCTGAGAAAAAGACCTCGACCTCTTGCGCTTCTGCGCACCGACCGGCCCAGAACACCATCGTCATATCGCCAACAAATATACGGTTTCGAGAAGAAGCCAGTAGATGATTCAAGGCGGTCACATAGCTGAAAGCAGCCATTTTGCCAACCGGGGAATTATAGCTCTGACCGTCTTCTTTGCCATAGGACTCAACGGCCTTGAAGTTGAAAGAGACTAGCGATCCCCCTGACGATTGCGAGTTGCGCACTCCTTTGATTTTGTCATGCAGCTTGGCAATCGCGCTGCCCGACTGACCGGTCACCAGACATTGCGCCTCGTAATCATTTCCCTCCTCGGCATGTTGCCGATAACGCAGCCATGCGTTTCGAATAGCCGGTTCATCGTGTAACAGGTTGTCCGATCCACGCAGCCGAAAGGCGATACCGGTATCCATTCCCTTGTCCAAATCCTCAAGATAAGACTGCAACAGCGGCTCTTCTCTGGCCTGCTCCGGCTGCCACTGATCGAGAAACGCCAACAATGCCGTCGCCGCCTCACTTGTCTCATTCTCTGAGAGCACGTTGCGAACCAAATCCCGAAAAGCATTGTACTTTCGGTCGGCATCGGCTCGAAGCTTGGCCGCTTTCGCTTCGCTCTCGCCCGGTGCGCAATAGCCAATCGCATACTCCGCCTTGTCTACGAGAAAATACGGTTTGACTCCGCTGGACCGAACAGTCTGCTCAGGCACGGTCAGGATCACAGGAGCAAGCTTCTTGCCCTTCTGCTCCCGAACATCCCGGACAGCATACAGTTGGCCGTTTCTATCCAATTCTAATACGTAGGATACTTTGCCGGGACTAAAATAGGGTTGACTGATTCCGGAGGAAGGGTCTTCCGCCAAGTCCTGGTAACGCTGGTACAGCGCTTGTACGATCAATCCAGTTCACCTCCTTGAAGCCGACTCGAACTCCGGCACCACAACGGCTCCCCCGCGCATGGAAGCCCTGAAAAACCGCGGCGTCATGCCGTCTGCGAAGTCGATATCGTGCAGCATCCAACCCAGATCGCGTTCCTCTTCATCCCGATAATAGGAATCCGGCATTTCTCCCTCGATTAAGGCAAAATGCGCGGCAAACTCCCGACACCCCAGATAAGGCCGATGAAAACATTGACCTTGCCGCGCTCTCCGAAGGAAAATGTTGTAGTGCTTTTCGGGCGTGTCCGCTTCGCCTTTCTCCGATGTCATCTCAAAGTGAGCCTCGATCACGTAAGCAGGATCTCGGAGCAGCATCGTCGCGCGCTGCTGTCGCTCCTCCGTCACGACTTGCGCCAGTGCCCCCTCTCTCCCGTTCATAACGGACCGGGCCGTCGCAGCCGATATTTTACCCGCCACCTCATTGCGACGGATATTCTCAAACCGGATCTCTTTTAGCACATGAATCTTGTCCACTACCCACCGAATGGAAGGCTTCCAATGGATGCTCTCGAGAATGCCTCGCGCCGCCGAAGGCGTCATGACATCGTAGCTCACCCGTTCCACCTTCATCTCCGGACGCGTAAAGCAAGCATAATCTCCCCATACGTGGAGACGAATGCCGTAGCCCATACGGTTAACCTCCTAGAAAACTAAACTCTCGTTCTGGTGATGCTCTTCTGTAAACGGCTTCACTCCGATGTTGTCGTCATACCAATGCTTGAGGTTATTGAGCACGAATACATCGGGTCGAACTTCATCAAGCAGCCCCGCTCTGCGGAACGCCGTAAACTCTTGCGGGTACAGCTGCACGATATAAGGCTGAAGCTTGCGCAGCACGCCATTAATCGTTACCGCATGCTTTAATGCCTGGATTTGTTTCTCCGCTTCAAGATCCCAAGGAATCAAGATCGAGCGGGCCGGCGTTTGGATCAGTTGGAATCGTTCGGCCACCGTGCGAAAGGGCAGCTCCAGCAAAGTAGGCTTGCGCTCATTCAGCAGCTCCAGAATACCGTGCTTATCCGTGGACCCCTGAAGCTTCTGATATAGATACAACTCCTGAAAATAAGCATCAACAGCTGCTCTAGTTAACGACCGCTCTCCAAACTGCTCCAGTATAGAACGTGCGATACCAGCCGTGAGACCAAACCAGCCCCTCGTCGGTGTCTTGTCCGTTTCGAACACATAGGTATATCCATACTTCCGCTTTCCTTCTCTGTTGCAGCGCCCTGCTGCTTGGGAAATAGAGTCCAAACCCGCCAGTTCCCGGTACACCACCGGAAAATCCACATCTACACCGCACTCGATTAACTGGGTACTGACCAAACGACATGAAAGCTTGTCCTTAAGTCGCTTCCGAATCTTTTTCAACTGGATCAGTCGGTGTTTGGGACACATTCTGGCGCTAAGATGGAAAGTATCTTCGTTATCAGAGGCGGAAAATTCTTTTAATCGTTCATAGATTTCTCTAGCCGCACTACGCGTATTAACAATACAGAGCGCTTGCCTTTCCGAGGCTATTTGTTCTGCAATTAGCCCGTACTCTGTACTTCCCAGATATCGCGGTCTCACACGCTCGAATACATCGAGTCGTCCGGGAATATCCTTCACAAGCTCGCTTACGACAAGAGGTTGCTGAATCCCGGCATCCTTCAGCAGTTCCGCGGCTCCCGGCTGAGTGGCCGTACTAAGGACGACAGTAGAGCCGTAATTGCGAACCAATTCCTCCAGCGCTGCCAGAGAAGGCTTATAATACTCGCCGTTCATCATCTGCGCCTCATCAACGACGATGACGCTCCTAGATAAGTTGTGCAGTTTGCGGCAGCGGGATCTTTTGTTGGCATATAGAGATTCGAACAACTGGACATTGGTCGTCACGATAATCGGGAAATCCCAGTTCTCCTCGGCCAGCTCTAAACGGGCTTTCAAATTGCCGTTATACTCTGTGTTCGCCTCCTCGACTTCCGTCCGATCACGCTGCACGTTCGAATGATGCTCCAGCACCACCTCGTCTCCCAGGACTTTTCGATAGACTTCGGCATTTTGTTCTATGATAGATGTATAGGGAATGACAAACACAATTCGACGAAGCCCGTGCTCAAGCGCATGCTTGAGAGCGAATCCCAAGGTTAACAACGTTTTACCGCTCCCGGTGGGGAGAGTAAGCGTGTATAACCCCCTTCCCAAGCCGGCTTGCTCGAGACAAAGACGATACAACTCATTCCTTGCCTTTCGAATAGGAGAGTCGGGTCGACCGAAGTTCGTTTCCATATAAAGTTGGTACTGGTCATATAGAGCCTCGAAATTCACTTCATTGCTTCGCAAATCCGCCTTCTTCCCTTCGGCATAGGCCTCGGTATCCAGCGAATCCGCATCCACCAAACAGGAAAATAGCATCCGCGTAAACATGGATAACTGTAACCCAACATTCCCATCCAATCGGATAGGAGCCGGGAGCGGCTTTCCTGCGGCATTGGGTAGATGATCAAGAGCGGCTTCCTGAAAGGAACAAATTTTCTTGTGCAGCCGCATAGCCAGACAAGACTCGTCCCCTTGCTCTCCTCCAAAATCGGTTAGTCCGGCATGGTGCCCGGCGATCACATAAGCCAAAATATGCGAGGCCTTGTTAGCCCAGGCCTTCTGGATGTATTGGGCGCCAGCCGTCGCATGATCGACTGGAACAGGCAAGCCCTTCAGACGTTTTTGAAAATCATGAGAGAACTTGCCGAAATCATGAAGCAACCCCGCAATTCTCCCCCACTCCGCTGCATTGAACATGAAGGCGAAACGTTCCGATCTTTCCGCAACTCCATATAGATGATCCGTCAGCAACTGCCATTGGCTTTGATCTTCCGACTCTGTCCGATGAGCATAGTACTGAATCCATAGTCCCTCCCCGTTTTTGGATTAGAACATACGAACTGGTTCCATGTGACTAATTCCACGCCTAATCGCCATAACCCTCCACAAATATGGTAGATTATAGGATACTTTTTGTATCATTGTAAAAGAAGTGCAGTGACTGGAATATGGGTGTCCATTACGAGTTGTCTATGTTATCTTCTATGTAAGCGGAATTTCCGCGAACCTTAAGCGAACATGAAATCCCCGGGAGGTTCGCGCCGCTTGCCTAGCAAGGCTTTCCGGCATTTTGGAGACGCTGCGGCCTATCTTAAGCTTCTACTGTGGAACGGTTCGCGGAAAAACGCCGAAATGCCTTGTGGTGACTGAGCTTTTTGCGTATGCTGTCGCTCCCCGCACGGGAGCGTGGATTGAAACCAATGCCGCAAAAACAAAGTAGACAGGCCCAATAGTCGCTCCCCGCACGGGAGCGTGGATTGAAACCATCATCCAAGTTAAGCAGGTTCCGGATGACGGCTGTCGCTCCCCGCACGGGAGCGTGGATTGAAACATGGGGGTATCTAAGCTAGATCCCTTCAGCATAAAGTCGCTCCCCGCACGGGAGCGTGGATTGAAACAGCCATCCACATGGCGCATTTACAGAGCAGGAACGTCGCTCCCCGCACGGGAGCGTGGATTGAAACTTTCTTGCTCCATCCAAGTGCGGAAATGTTGGGGTCGCTCCCCGCACGGGAGCGTGGATTGAAACACGTTCACACATTGCCACTGTCTTTATCCCGGACGTCGCTCCCCGCACGGGAGCGTGGATTGAAACCTCCAGATTATTCGGACAAGTCTCAAGCAATTGAGTCGCTCCCCGCACGGGAGCGTGGATTGAAACGCGTTACTTTACCCACCATGGTTTATTCACTCCTGTCGCTCCCCGCACGGGAGCGTGGATTGAAACTGTTTGATTCGATCGTAATATCGATATACTTCCTGTCGCTCCCCGCACGGGAGCGTGGATTGAAACCGCCAAGGGGGGCAAGGGCAAATGAACACGGAAGGTCGCTCCCCGCACGGGAGCGTGGATTGAAACGCCAAAGAGGCCCGTAGCGCCCCGCAGGACTTGGTCGCTCCCCGCACGGGAGCGTGGATTGAAACTGAGCGATCACGAGCTTCCAAGGCCAATGCGGCGTCGCTCCCCGCACGGGAGCGTGGATTGAAACGTCGCGTTCCGCCTTGACCTGTTCGAGTTCTCGGTCGCTCCTCGCACGGGAGCGTGGATTGAAACTCATTTTGGATATCGTGCAAATATCCATCTGTCGTGTCGCTCCCCGTACGGGAGCGTGGATTGAAACATGTCTGCTTTGAGGCAAACAGCGGATTAATTCCGGTCGCTCCCGCACGGGAGCGTGGATTGAAACGCTTTGGCATTGGCCACCTTGGCGTTGACCATTTGTCGCTCCCGCACGGGAGCGTGGATTGAAACGCGGAGAAAAACAAAGTCAGCTACGAGGATGCGGGTCACTACCCGTACGGGAGCGTGGATTGAAACCAAGTCAGATAAGACATCGTCGAGGCCCATGCTGGTCGCTCCTCGCACGGGAGCGTGGATTGAAACTCATGCGAGGCAAAGAGCAGATGTCCAGCAAGAAGTCGCTCCCCGCACGGGAGCGTGGATTGAAACTTCAGCAAGTCCTCCGTAGAGTAGAGGTCTTCGCAGGTCGCTCCCGTACGAGAGCGTGGACTGAAACAATATAAAACTCAATGCTCTTATGCAGGACTCTTGTCGCTCCCTGCACGGGAGCGTGGACTGAAACTTGCTACCACCGCTCGCTGCCTTGATGGCAACTCGTCGCTCCCTGTACAGAAGCGTGGATTGAAACTACGCTTCGAAGCGCTGGAGAGAATTCCGCACAGTCGCTCCCCGTACGAGAGCGCGGATTGAAACCTTTTGCTGCGGCAGCGTCAGCCCCTTGATTAGGAGGCACTCCTTGTGCGGGAGCGTGAATCTACTATGTGTAGAACCACAAAGCCCTATAGCAACATGCTCCCCACAAGTGAGCACGGCTTTGAAAAAGTCAAAGATTAATACGAATCCACCCGAGCCTTCAACAACCGTTCCCCATAATCCGGGTCCTCCAATAGAGGGGATCCGATAGCGATACAATCGGCCAATCGATCCTCG
>Ga0065721_10048782_pt1 | contig 87285 bp, 72 predicted proteins | sample Mesricmetagenome_FD_59108 | JGI IMG/M metagenome (GOLD analysis project Ga0065721, IMG submission 59108) | Mesophilic microbial community from rice straw/compost enrichment Sample: eDNA_1 v2 (version 2) | ecosystem: Engineered > Solid waste > Grass > Composting > Bioreactor | place: USA: Davis... | reverse complement strand
CCCCGTAACAGCGCGGTCACCGCCAACACAGCGCTCGACACCAGCGGAGTCGCGCTCAGATTGCGGCCGATCTCGGCAGCGATCAGCCCGGCGCCGACGAAGCCGAAACCCACCCCGCCATATTCTTCGGGCACGAGCACGCCGGCCCAGCCCATCTCGGCCATTTCTTTCCAGACATTGCGATCGAAGCCGACCGGATCGACATCGTCCCGCAGCTTGCGCAATTGAGACACCGGCGCCCGCTCGGCGGCAAAGCGCCTGGCGGCGTCGCGGAACATCGATTGATCGTCGTTGAGTACCAGAGTCATCGGCGGTTGCTCCCTGTCACGCGCCCGGCAGACGCAGCACGTTCTTGGCGATGATGTTGAGCTGGATTTCCGACGTGCCGCCCTCGATGGAGTTGGCCTTGGTCCTGAGCCACATCGAGGCCAGCGGCTCTTCGCTGGAAGAGTCGCCGAACTTCAGCCCTTCGCTGCCGGCCACCGACATGGTCAGCTCGGCGCGGCGCTTGTTCAGCTCGGTGCCGTAGTACTTGAGCATCGAGGACATCGCGCCGGTCTCGTTGCCCGCCTTCGCTTCGTCGGTAACGCGGCTCATGGTGAGTGCGAAGGCAAGCGCATCCATTTCGAAGCGCGCGATATCGCTACGCAACGCCGGCTCCGCCAGACGCCCCGCCGCCAGCCCGACGCTCTTGATCGCGAGCTGACTGAGCGGCGTGACCCGCTGCGTCCCGAAGCCGCCGATCATGTTGCGTTCGTGCGTGAGCAGGTATTTCGCGATGGTCCAGCCCTTGTTCAACTCGCCCAGCAGGTTTTCCTTGGGCACTTTGACGTTGTCGAAGAACGTCTGCGTGAACGGCGAATAACCCGAGATCAGGCGAATCGGACGGGTCGTGACGCCGGGCGATTCCATGTCGAACAACAGGAAGCTGATGCCTTCCTGTTTCTTGCCGGTGAAGCTGGTGCGGACCAGACAGAAGATCCAATCGGCCTTGTCGCCGTAGCTGGTCCAGATTTTCGAGCCGTTGACCACGAAATGATCGCCGTGATCGTCGGCGCGCGTCTTCAGCGATGCCAGGTCGGAGCCGGCGCCCGGCTCGGAATAACCCTGGCACCAACGGATCTCGCCGCGCGCGATCTTCGGAATGTGCTCGCTCTTTTGCTGCTCGTTACCGTACTTCAGCAGCGCGGGCCCGAGCATCGAAATACCGAACGAGGTCAGCGGCGGACGGCATTTCATTGCCGCCATCTCTTCACGCAGCACGCGCGCCTCGTCCTTGCTCAAGCCGCCGCCACCGTACTGCCGCGGCCATTCCGGGACGGTCCAGCCACGCTCCGCCATCCGCTGCAACCACACCCGCTGTGCGTCGTTCTTGAACTGGAAACGTCGGCCGCCCCAGCAAACATCGGATTCATCGACGACGGGCTGGCGCATTTCCGGGGGACAGTTTGCTTCCAGCCACGCGCGGGTGTCGTGACGGAAGGCCTCCAATGCCTGCTCTGAATTCAGTTGTGCCGACATGTTGTTGCTCCTGCAGCGACGGCCTTCATCAACTCGCCTTGCGGGTCATCTCGCGACCCGCGGCAGCGAACGCCTTGGCATGCTCACCATACTTGATGGCACGTTGATCGGCGGCATTGCCCTGTAATGCACGCGCGTACACGCCCTGGGTGATGGCGGCCATGCGGAAATATGCAAACGCCAGGAAGAACGGCCAGTCGGCGATGCGATCGCGACCGGAGAACTGGCAATACAGGCTCACGAACTCCTGCTCGTCCGGAATGCCGAGCGCGGCGATGTCCAGGCCGAGCAGCCCGCCGCTGCCCTGCTCGCTGGGCGGAATGCGATAGAACATGCACGCATAGGCCAGATCGCTCAGCGGATGGCCGAGCGTCGCCAGCTCCCAATCCAGCACCGCGATCATGCGCGGCTCGGTGGGATGCAGAATGGTGTTACCGATGCGGTAATCGCCGTGAACGATCGCGGTCTCCTCGTTCGCCGGCAGATGCGCGCCGAGCCAGGCCATCAGCTCGTTCATGGCGGCGTTCTCTTCGGTCTTGGACGCCAGATATTGTTTGCTCCAGCGATCCAGCTGGCGCGCGACGTAACCTTCCGGCTTCCCGAAATCCCCGAGGCCGCAGGCCTGGTAATCGACACTGTGCAGCTTTGCGAGGATGCGCGCGTAGTCGGTGTAGATCGCCCGCCGTTCGGTGGGCGTGAGATTCGGCAGATGCACTCCGGTGATCACCCGCCCCTCGACATGATCCATCACATAAAACGGCGTGCCGATGATGTTTGGATCTTCGCAGAGCACGCGCGCACGCGGCACCGGCACGCCTGTATCAGGCAGTGCGCGCAGAATGCGATATTCGCGCTCGATGAGATGCGCCGACGGCAACAGCTTGCCCGGCGGCTTTTTCCGTAGCACGAACTTCCTGGTCGGGGTCTGGATCAGATAAGTGGGATTGGACTGCCCGCCTTGAAACTGACGCAGTTGTGCCGGCAGGGAGAAATCATCCAGCTGCTGTTGCAAGTACTGCCACAACGGCGCTTCATCGAAACGATGCTGCGGCAGGACATCGATCAGAGCAACGTCGGAGGCGGGCGTGGCAGCGGTCGCGTGTGATTCGGGCCCCGGCATTGCTCATCGTCTCCCTGCAGTTCGGCCCGTCATTGTATGCGCCGGTCCCCGCCGCCGGAACTGCGTGTGCGTGCAGAATTGCCAGGGCCTGGGACGATACCGCTGGGTGAAATTCACCGCGCACGATCGAGGCTCGAGGCTCCGGGGGAAATGCTGGATTAGGCAAGGATGGAGCCCTCTTTTTACATGCAGCAGCGGCGCGAAGCTGGGACAATTGCCACCATGACCCAGCCAGGACTGATCCATAGCGGCATCGCTGCCGACGAATTCTTTCGGTACTACGTCGACCGTGCCGAGCCGCTGGTGCTCGCAACGGTGGCGCAGACATTGGGCTCGACCTATCGCAAGGCCGGCGCCCAGATGCTCATTGCCGGCGACGGGCGTGTGGCCGGTCTGCTCAGCGGCGGCTGCCTCGAGGCGGACCTGATGGAACGCGCCCGCACCGTGCTCGAAACCGGCGTGGCGCAGACGGTTCATTACGACACCCGCAGCTCCGACGACGTGATCTGGGGCATCGGCCTGGGCTGCGAAGGGGCGATGACGATTCTGTTGAGCCGGCTGGATCGCAGCAACGATTATCAGCCGTTCAATTTCGCGTCGCGCTGCCGGTTCGATCAGACCGAGGCGAGCTTCGCGATCGTCACTCAATCGCGCAATCCGAAGTTCCCTCTCGGCGCGGCGTTCTGGCAGCAGAACAAACATTCAGCGCCGGCGCCAGTCGCTGCCGCCATGGAGGTGTCAACGCCGCGCGGAGCTGGCCCCTCGAGCCGAGCCGTCGAAGCGGAAGATGCGACCTTCCTGGTCGTGCCAATCGAATTGCCGCCGCGTCTGCTGCTGCTGGGCGCGGGACCGGATGCGATGCCGCTGGTGGAAATCGCCGGCCTGATGAATTGGCAGGTGACCGTGCTCGATCACCGGCCGGCGTACGCCATCGCGGATCGTTTCCCGCGCGCCCGACGCGTCGCGCTCAAAGCAGCGGCCGAGTTGCCGCAGGAATTGCAGGCCGGACAGTACGACGCCGCGGTCGTCATGAGTCATCACCTGCTGTCGGATCAAGCGTACCTCGCCGCACTCGCGGACAGCTCGATTCCCTATGTCGGACTGCTCGGCCCAGCGCCCCGGCGCATTCGCCTGTTGCACGAGATCGGTGACAAGGCCGCCCGGCTCAGCGGCCGCTTGTATGGTCCGATCGGGCTCGATATCGGTGCGCGCTCGCCGGAAACCATCGCGCTGGCCATCGTCGCCGAGATTCAGGCGGTGATGGCGGGCCGCGAAGGCGGCTCGTTCAGCAAAACCGTTCCCGGCTAGCCCCGGCGCAGATCGCGCAACACGCGCCGGGCATGCTTGTCGGGACGACCTTCGGGCGCCGGCGCTGCCAGCCGGTTGCGCTCGCGCTGTTGCTCGCGAGCCGCGATGCTCTCGGGCGTCTCTTCATAGTGCTGGCGGGCTTCCGGTGCCGGCCCGCGACGCACCGGCATGCCGCGCACGATCACTTCGAGCCGCGTTTCATCCTTGGTGATGTGCAACCGGTCATCGACGTGGACGACACGCGAGGGCTTCACCCGGTCGCCATTCACATGCACCAGACCGCCAGCGACCGCGTCAGTCGCCTGCGAGCGGCTCTTGAAAAAGCGTGCGAACCACAGCCATTTGTCGATGCGCAAACCGGCCTGCTCGCCGGGGGACTTCTCGTCGCTCATGGCTGCAAGTGTACGCCGTTCAACCAGTGCAGGTGCACGTAGGGGCATACCATTAAATCGCGGGATCGGGCATCCTGCCACGACCCGCGCGCGAGTCGGCGAAAGGCGTGAGCTCTAGCTCTCGCCACCGCCCGCGCCGGCGGGGTACATCCATGTACCCGGGATTGCACGATTGCGAATGTCTGATTTTTCCGAGGCTTGGGCAGCGGTGAGCACATGACGGCTGGGGCGACGACCGCCAGCAACAGCGACCTCTGCAGCGTCGACCTGCTCATCATCGGTGGCGGTATCAACGGCGCTGGCATCGCGCGAGACGCGGCCGGACGCGGCCTGAAAGTCATGCTGGTCGAACAGGCCGACCTGGCTTCGGCGACCTCCTCCGCCAGCACCAAGCTCATCCACGGCGGCCTGCGTTACCTGGAGTTCTTCGAGTTCCGACTGGTGCGCGAGGCACTGATCGAGCGCGAGCGGCTGCTGCGCATCGCCCCTCACATCATTCGCCCCATGCAGTTCATTCTGCCGCACGTGCCCGAGCTGCGGCCGCGCTGGCTGATGCGCCTCGGTCTGTTTTTCTACGATCACATTGGCGGCCGCAAGATTCTGCCAGCCTCACGCAGCGTGCGGCTCGCCAATGGCGCGTATGGAGCGTTGCGGGCCGGCTTGGATCACGGCTTTGCCTACTCCGACTGCTGGGTGGATGACAGCCGCCTGGTCGTGCTCAACGCAGTGGACGCAGCGGCGCGTGGCGCGACGATCCGCACGCGGACGCGCTTTTTGAATGCGCAGGTCGACGGCTCGCAATGGCTCGCGACCATTCAAGAGGCGAACAGCAAAGAGATCGCTCGATTGCATGCCCGCGCGATCGTCAACGCCGCGGGCCCTTGGGTGCAGGAAGTGCTCAAAGGATTCCCCGCGATGGACACAGAGGCGCACGTGCGCCTGGTCAAGGGAAGTCACATCGTCGTGCCACGGCTCTACAACGGTGAGCACGCGTTCATGCTGCAAAACCCGGACGGCCGCATCGTGTTCACCATTCCCTATCAGGAGCACTTTACGCTGATCGGCACCACCGATGTGCCCTTCAGCGGCGATGCCACCCAGGTCAGCATCTCGCCCGAGGAGGTTCTGTATCTGTGCAACACCGTCAACAGCTATTTTCGCAAGGGCATCGCACCGGCGGACGTGAAATGGAGTTACGCCGGCGTGCGGCCGCTGTCCGACGATGAATCGAGCAACGCATCGAAAGTCACACGCGATTACAAACTCGAGCTGACCGAGACGACGCCCGACGCTCCGCCGCTGCTGTCGGTGTTCGGCGGCAAGATCACCACTTATCGCCGGCTCGCCGAAGGCGCGCTGAGCAAACTGCAACCACACTTGAACAGCAGCGACCGCGAGTGGACGGACAAGGCCGCCCTGCCCGGCGGCGATCTGCCGCGTGCCGACTTTGCTACGTTCGCCGAAGGCGTGCACAAGCGCTGGCCCTTCCTCTCGGCGAGCATGGCGCATCGCCTGGCACGAGCCTACGGCACGCGCGTGGAGAAAATCCTTGGCAAGGCGCAGGCCATGCTGGATCTGGGCGAGGATTATGGCGCCGGCCTGACGCAAGCCGAGATCGATTATCTGATCGCCAATGAATGGGCCCGCAGCGCCGAGGACATCCTGTGGCGCCGGACCAAGCTCGGCCTGCATTTGAGCGAGGAGCAACGCCGGCGCGTCGCTCAGTTGTTCGATTCGCAACGAACCTGAGCAGGGCCTGCGTGGCCAGCACCGCTGCGTCTCCGGTAAGCTAGGTTGGTGTCGAAACGCTTTGCCGCTTTCGACGAGAGGACATCGATGAACCGCCGCACCCTCATTCGCACCGCCATCGGCGCCAGCCTCGCAGCCTGCAGCAGCTTGCCCGCATTCGCGGACAACGATACTTCGCCCGCACTCGACGCCCTGCTGCAGCGACTGGCGGAAGACTACCTCCGACGCAGCCCGGAAGAAGCTACACAGTACGAATTCGACGTCGGCGCGAACGCCGGCCTGCGCTCACGACTCGACGACCGCTCGCTGGCCGCATCCGCCAGAGATCGTGAATCCGCGTCACGTGCCCTGAGCGAGCTGGCGAAAATCGATCGCACCAGGCTCGATGCTGCCGCACAGCTCGACTACGACACGGCCGTGTTCGTGTACTCGACGCTGAAAGATCAGACCGCGCGCTACGGCACTGTCGATATCAACCTGCGCCCGAGCCCCTACCCTGTCAGCCAGATGAACGGCACCTATTATTGGCTGCCGGAATTCCTGGGCTCGCGCCATCCGCTCGACACGGCAGCGGATGTGGACGCATATTTCTCCCGGATGAGCGCGTTGGCGCGGGCGCTGGATCAGGAAACCGAGAGGATCCGTCACGACGCGGGCATCGGTGTCATTCCACCCAGCTTCGTGATCAAGCGAACCATCGCACAGATCCAGACGCTGCGTGATACGCCACCGGCGCAGACCGCCATGATTGCTCCCGCGATCGAGCGGGCCAACGCCAGGAAGCTCGGCGCCCTCGGTCCGCGAGCCGAGCAAATATTCCGATCCGAGATCGTGCCCGCACTCGATCGACAGATGCAGGCGCTGGAAGCACTCGCGCCGAAAGCGAAGACATCCGCCGGCGTTTGGGCGCTGCCCGATGGCGACGCCTACTACGCATCGTCCGTGTACTCGAACACGACCACCAGGATCGAGCCCGGCGAGCTGCACCAGCGCGGCTTGCAGCTCGTTGCGGACATCAGCGCGCAGCTCGATCGCAGTTTGCAACAGCAAGGGTTCAAGACCGGCTCGCTCGGAGAGCGCATCAAGGCGCTGGACGCGGACCCTCGCTTCCTCGTGCCGGAGAACGATGCGGGACGCGAGCAACTGCTCGCTGCCGCACGCAACGATATCGCCTCGATTCGAGAACTGCTGCCCAAAGGCTTCAAGACGGTCCCGAAAGACGAGCTGCTGGTGAAACGCATTCCGGTCGCCATCGAGAACGGCGCGCCGGGCGCGTTCTACAGCGACGGCGTCGGCGGCCAGCCCGGCACGTTCTCGCTGAATCTCAAGTCACCCGCCGAGCTGCCGCTGTGGCGTTTGCCCACGCTGGCGCATCACGAAGGCATTCCGGGACATCACTTCCAGTTCGCCGTGCTGCGTGCGGCCGGCGAGCTGTCATTGTTTCGTCGGCTGGTGCGTTTTTCCGCCTACACCGAGGGCTGGGCGCTGTATGCCGAACGCGTGGCCGACGAGCTCGGCATTTACGAAAAGAACCCGGCAGGCCGCATCGGACTGCTGCAATCGGAGCTGTTCCGCGCCGCTCGCATCGTCGTCGACACCGGCATTCATCATCATCGCTGGACGCGCGAGCAGGCCGTTCAATGGATGGTCGAGAATGCGGGCGAGCGCCAGATGTCCAGCGAGCGTGAGATCGATCGGTATTGCGTGTATCCCGGCCAGGCTTGCAGCTTCATGGTCGGCGCCACCGAGATCCGCACCGCACGCGAACGCGCGCGTCAGCAGATGGGCAGTCGTTTCGATGTGCGGCTCTATCACGACCTCGTGCTGAAGTCCGGGCCAGTCCCCATCGACGTGCTGCATTCCGCCGTGCGCCAGTGGAGCAAATCCGCGCCGGGGTGATGTCGGGCGCGGCGATGTGCGCGATTTCAGAAGCGGTAATGCAACTCCATTCCATACGTTCTCGGGTACGTCAGGGAAACGGTGCGACGCGACCCCACCGGCGTGGGCGGGCCGCCCGTCGAGCTGCCGTAACCAATCTCGTCGAACGCATTCTTGACGAAGCCGACGACCGTGTAGCGGTTGTCGGCCTCATTCCATAACAAACGAAAGTCCGCGATCTGGAACGACGGCGCGGTGTAGATCGGATTCGACCAGATCGTCGATTGCTGATCGCCGGTATCGGTGTACATGCCGCTGGCTGTGAGCGAGCCCGCCGCGAAGCCCCACGTATAGCTCGCACCCACAGTCCACTTGTGCTCTGGCGACAGCGGCAGCCGATTGCCCACCAGCGTCTGCGCGACATCGCCATTCGGCAGCACACTGGCCCGTCGGGCACCCGCCGCGAGCGCGGCCGGGTCTGCCGTATCGACGAAACAGCAGCCGCGAGTGATCTCTGCGTCCAGATACGAATAGCTCGCCAGCAGCTGCAACCGATCGATCGGCGACCAGGCCGCCTCCAGCTCCACTCCCTGCACTCGCGCCTGCAGATTCAAGAACCGGCTGGCCGTGATCGTGCCGAGCGATACGGTGAGCGGCGTCTGGAAGCCGTCGTAATCGCTGTGGAACACGGCCGTGTTGAGTTGTACCCGGCCCGCGAGCGTGGCTTTGAAGCCCAGCTCGTACGAATCGACGTATTCGGGATCGGCATAGGGGTTGGGCGTCAACCCATTGGAACCCAGCCAGCCCCCGGACTTGTAGCCACGGCTGTAACGCAAATACAAATTCGTGTTGTCGTTGGGTTCCCACTGCAAACCGGTGGCACCCGTCACCGCATCCCAATCGCCCGACAGATTACGCCGCAAGCCTCCGCCCGGATTCGGCTGCAGATCCGGCGCGCAGGCGGTCGCACCGCAAACCTGCGTTTGCGTCACATCCAGCGCGAGCGCTTGAGTTTGCGCAAGCACGGCAGCCGCGACGAGCGGACCGACAGTGGGCACCTGCGTTTGTATGAATGACAGCGGCGTGCCGGCAGGAAACAATCTGATGATGGCGCTTTCCAGCGTCGGCGGCGCATCGGCGGCCGCAATTGCCGTTGCCGGTGTACGAGCCACGTACCGTGCCATGTCGACGCCGGTTTTCTTGTCCTTGGTGTAGCGCAGGCCCAGCGTGTAGGTCCAGCGCTCGGCGAATGACCAGTCCAGCTGACCGAAGCCGGCGTAGGAGTCTGTCTCCAGGTGACCGTCCACCGCGAGGAATGCGCCGCTCGGATTCGGTGCCGCGCCGAGCGGATTCGAGATCGCAGGGTCGCCGACGACTCTGATTCCCTGCGGCTGATCCCACTTCTGACTGTACTGATACAAACCGACGATCCACTGCAGGGCGCCGTCGCCGCTCGACGCCAGATTCAATTCGTTCGACTGCCATTGCTGGCGCTCGTGAAAGTACGTTCGCGCATCTGGAGTCACGTTCAGCGCACTGAATGCCGGACGCGCGATGGTTTGACTCGGCAGCGGCCCGCTCGGGCCATCGAGATCCACGGTGAGCGTGCCACCAGCGGGAACCGGGATGTTGAACGGTGCGGTCCGGGGCGTGTCGTCGCTATCCGTCGAGGTGAAATACGTATACTGCTGATAGCCGGACAGCAGCTTGAGCGTCGCGCCCTCGAAATCGGCTGTCACATCCAGATGGATTCGATGCTGATGCGAGAGCGTGCCCGCGGCGTCGGAGTTGGTGTTGATGGTGTATGGATCGGCAACGCTCGAACTGGGCTCGGCGTAGCCAAACACCGTGTTGTAGTACAGTGCCGAGGTCCCCGTGCCCGACAAGGAAACATTGTTGTAGGGCGAGATGACGCTTGCCAGCGTGTTGCCGACGCCATAACTGTCCTGCCACTCGAACTTCGAATACCTGAGGCGTGCCACGACACGCTCGCCCAGATCGGCTTCCAGCTGCGCCTCGATCATCCATCGATCGCTGTCCGCCGTGTCACCCGCGGGTCCCACGTTCCTGATGAAGCCGTCAGCCCGGCGATCTTTCGATCCACCGACCAGGAACCGCAGCGACTCGGTGATCGGCCCACGCAGCAATGCGTCGGTGCGCCAGCTGCCGTAATTGCCGAAGGCGCCGCGCACTTCGCCTTTGAAGTCTTCGGTGGGTCGCTTGGCGATGACGTTGAGCGTGCCACCGATGGAATTGCGCCCGTACAAGGTGCCCTGCGGACCTCGCAGGATCTCGGTGCGATCGATGAACAACGACGGCGTCGACGTATCGGCCATGGACGTCGAGAAAATGCCATCGGAGTACAACGCCACCGACGGATCGGTGCCGATATTGTTGGTGAGACGACCGAAGCCCCGAATCGACAGCCGGTCGTTGTTCGTATAACTCAAGCTCGGCGTGATGCGCGCCACATCCTCGATCGTGTTGACGCCGATCAGATCCCGACGCGCGCTGGTGTAAGCGGAAACAGCGACCGGTACTTCCTGAATCGTTTGCTCGCGCTTCTCGGCAGTGACCACGATTTCTTCCAGTACCGAATTTCTGGTGTCCTGTGCGTTTGCGATCCCACTCGCGCACAACAGGCCGCCCATGATGGACAGCATCCCTCGGTTGGGAACTGCACGCCCTGACGGCAAAGCGCCAGCGCCAACCTGCAGCTCGGAATAAATACATTCATCCATCACATTCTTCGGACAAAAAAACAGGGCGGTCGATATCCTCGACCGCCCTGTCTCAGAACTGGCGCGGACTCAGGTGTCGAAACGGAACTGCGCCTCGACGCCATACACGCGCGGCGCCGTCAGCGAGAGCGTCAGCGTGCGCACTCCCACGCGGATTGCGTGGCCCCCCGCTTCGTAGCCTTCAACGATCGAACACGTCGCGCACGAAGCGGATCAACGTGTAGCGACCGTCTGGCACATTCCATGACAAGCGCATATCGGTCTCGTCGTACGACGGCGCGAGATTGAAGTCACGTGAAAACACCAAGTAATACGCTGTCGCGGTAGGTCCACGTGCCCGAGAGCGTAAGTGAGCCCCGCGTCATTTGCCAAGTGTAGTTGGCATTGAACGCGATCTTGTTCTGGCGGGCTCGACAACCTGCCGCCATCGATGCGCTGACCGATCTGTTGACCAGGCACCGGAGCGCCGCAGGGACGCGAAGCTCAACAGGCTGCCGATGGACAGCCACGTTCGTCCCGTCGCCTTCATGAATCCCCTCGCACCGCTTGCGAGTGCTGCGGTTCGAATGGTCATGTGGATCTAAGGTCGCCCCAATACATACCGGGAATAAGAATTTTTCTCCGCCCCGGTAATATGCCTGTAGAATCCCGCACTTCGGAACTGTACCCAGCGTTCTGCAAAGCTGTACTCCAGCGCGTGGAACCTAGCTGACCTGCCAGCCGTCATCCGCACAGTGGCACAATCCGCGCCGGCATCGAGGCAGTGAGAGGTCCATGTGAAGCGCGACTTTCTGCAAAGACTGACGGCCGAAACGGAACAGCTGCGCGCGCAGGGCCTGTTCAAGCCGGAGCGCGTCCTGAGCTCGCCGCAAAGCTCGTCGGTGCGGGTGGTGGGCGGCGAAGAAGTCCTGAATCTGTGCGCCAACAACTACCTCGGGCTGGCCAACCATGCGTCGGTGCGCGAGGCGGCCCGCCTGGCGCTCGATCGTTACGGCTATGGCATGGCGTCGGTGCGGTTCATCTGCGGCACGCACCAGATCCACAAGGACCTGGAACAACGGTTGAGCCGGTTTCTCGGCACCGAAGACACCATTCTTTATTCCTCCTGTTTCGATGCGAATGGCGGCTTGTTCGAAACGCTGCTCGACGAGCAGGACGCGGTGATCAGCGATGCGCTGAATCACGCCAGCATCATCGACGGCATTCGCCTGAGCAAAGCGCAGCGCTTTCGTTATGCCAACAACGATCTGGACGAGCTGGAAACCCGCCTGAAGGAAGCCGCGAATTGCCGCGTGCGCCTGATCGCGACCGACGGCGTGTTCTCGATGGACGGCGTCATCGCGCGCTTGCGTGAAATCTGCGATCTGGCCGATCGCTACGATGCGCTCGTGATGGTCGATGACTCACATGCGGTGGGCTTCGTTGGCGAACGCGGTCGAGGCACGCACGAGCTGCGTGGCGTGATGGATCGCGTCGATATCATCACCGGCACGCTTGGCAAGGCGCTGGGCGGTGCCGCCGGCGGCTACACCTCGGGCCGCAAAGAAATCATCACCTGGCTGCGACAGCGCTCGCGGCCGTACCTGTTCTCCAACAGCATCCCGCCCTTCATCGCGGCCGCGAGCCTGCGGGTGCTGGATCTGCTGGAAGCCGACGACAAGTTGCGTTCGCGCCTGTGGGACAACGCGGCGCATTTCCGCCAGCAAATGACCGCGGCCGGGTTCAACCTGGTGCCGGGCGAGCACCCCATCATTCCCGTCATGCTCGGCGACGCGAAGGTGGCCGCTGAATTCGCCCAGCGGCTGCTCGAGCACGGCGTTTATGTCATCGGCTTTTCCTTCCCGGTGGTTCCTCATGGCAAGGCACGCATCCGGACCCAGATGTCGGCGGCTCATACCCCACAACAACTGGATAAGGCCGTGGCCGCATTTACCACAGTAGGCAAAGAGCTCGGCGTCATTCGATAGTCCTCAACAAAACCCAAGCACCCCTCATGCGCGCACTAGTCAAAGCCCAGGCTGCCGTCGGCATTGAACTGCAGGACATTCCCAAGCCGACGGTCGGCCCCAACGATGTGATGATTCGCGTCAAGCGGACCGCGATCTGCGGCACCGACATGCACATCTACAACTGGGACGCGTGGGCACAGAAGACCATCCCGGTGCCGATGGCCGTCGGTCATGAGTACAGCGGCGAGATCGTCGAGATTGGCAGCGAAGTGCAAGGCTTCAAGCCGGGTGATCGCGTCTCTGGCGAAGGCCACATCACGTGCGGCTACTGCCGCAACTGCCGCGCCGGCCGCAGGCACCTGTGCCGCAATACGCTCGGCGTGGGCGTGAACCGTCAGGGGTCATTTGCTGAATACGTCGTGATCCCCGCCTTCAACGCATTCAAGTTGCCGGCCGCCATCGACGACGAGATCGCATCCATTCTCGATCCCCTTGGCAATGCCGTGCACACCGCACTGGCGTTCGACGTCGTCGGCGAGGACGTATTGATCACCGGCGCGGGGCCCATCGGCATCATGGCCGCCGCGATCGTTCGATTCATCGGCGCACGCAACGTCGTGATCACGGACGTGAATGACTACCGCCTCGACCTGGCCCGCAAGATGGGCGCGACGCTGGCACTGAACGTCACTCGCGACTCGCTCGACGACGCGATGAAACAACTCGGCATGCAGGAAGGCTTCGACGTCGGCCTGGAGATGTCCGGCAACGCGTCTGCCCTGCGCAGCATGCTGCGCACGTTACACCACGGCGGCAGCGTCGCCATGCTCGGCATCCCTTCCACCGAAGTCGCCATCGACTGGAACGACGTGATCCTGAAGGGCCTCACCATCAAAGGCATCTACGGCCGCCAGATGTTCGAGACCTGGTACAAGATGGCCGCGCTGCTGCAGAGCGGCCTGAACGTCCGCCCCATCATCACCCACCGCCTGCCATTCACCGAATACCGGCGCGCCTTCGAAATCATGGGCGCCGGCCAGTCGGGCAAAGTGGTGATGAACTGGGAAACGACCTGACGAGAACCTGAACGAAAAATCCTGAACGACGCTCGCTCCCGGCTGAGACCTGCGTCTAACTTCTCGCACCTGTTCATTCAGGCGACATCCGCCCGCGCCGTTCAGCCGAATTCAGACTGCTAGCGGCACCCTCGTTCAGGGTTGCCGCGCCGGACGCCCATTGCAAGGGGAAAAGCCATGTCCTTAGCAGCGCTTCTCGAGTTCACACCCTGGCCGACGCTCTCGATACTGGTCTTGTTCATCGTGGCAGTGTTCGTACTGTTTCTGGCGCGAGATACGGCTCACCAGGCGATTCGTACGGCCACCAGCGCCATCGCACGCGGCCTGCGGCTGGCCTCGCACTCCACGACACATCTCGAACTGCGGCTCGCCGCCCGCAACCGTGACGTTCTGCTGGCTGCAGGACGTGAAGCAAAGGAACGAATCATCGAGCGCGAGTTCGAGCGCATCAGCGACAGCGTGCGCAAGGACCTGTCCAACTATCCCACGCTGCATCGAGCGTTGAGCGAATCGATCCGGCGCATCGAGGAAGAGCATCAGGCCGCGGTCGACGTGCCGCCGGAAGCGCCAGGCTGGGTGCGCGCCGTCGACGCCGTCGCCCAGATGGAAGCCCGCAACGGTGCGGCTGCCATCCTCGAAGACATTCACAAGTCGCTGGTCAAAGCTCACAAGGAAGCGATGGATTCCTATCGCGAGGCCAGCGCCGAACGGCACGGACTGCTGCGCAAGATGATGCCGGAATGGCGCGTCATCAAAGAAACGCTCGACCGGGTGATGGCGTCGGTCGAAAGCCTGCTGAACCGTGCGAGCGCCATCGACCGTCACATGCAGGAATATCGGGACATCGTGCACGGTCACGACCGGGCGGTCTCGACACTGTCCTCCTCGTCGGTGGTGCAGTTCTTCGTCTCGGGGCTGGTGCTGCTGATCGCCATCGGCGGCGCGGCCATCAATTTCTCGCTGATCGCCCGGCCCATGTCGGAGATGGTGGGCGGCACCAGCTACATCGGCTCGTTCCGGACCGCCGACATCGCCGCGCTCGTGATCATCATGGTCGAGATCTCGATGGGCCTGTTCCTGATGGAGTCGCTGCGCATCACGCGGTTGTTTCCTGTCATCGCGGCCCTGCCCGACAAGATGCGCGTGCGCATGGTGTGGATCACGTTCAGCCTGCTGGCGCTGCTGGCCAGCGTCGAAGCCGGTCTCGCTTATATGCGTGAAGTGCTGCTGCAGGACGAACTGGCAACCGGGGCCCTGTTGCGCGGCGAGGATAGCGGCGGGCTGGAGAACGAGTTCCTGTGGATCACGACGGCCGCGCAGATGGGCATGGGGTTCATCCTGCCGTTCGCGCTGACGTTCGTGGCGATTCCGTTCGAAACGTTCGTGCACTCGTCCCGCACCGTGCTCGGGTTGTGCGGCATCGGCCTGCTGAGAGCGGTGGCCTTGGTGTTCCGGGTGCTGAGCAATTCGTTCCATCACATCGGCAAGTTGCTGGAGCGGCTCTACGACCTGCCGCTGTTCGTTCCTTTATGGCTCGAAGCACGGGCCAGGGCCGCCGCCAGCGAGGCGCGCGCCCAGCAGGCAGCTTCAGTACAGGAGGTCCAGACATGAAGGCGTTCATCCTGGCTCTGACTGCACTCATGATCGGCGGCTGCACGCCGGCGGCGCCTCGCAATACGGGCGTGTATCTGCTGCTCGACACGTCGGGCACGTACAGCGAGGAACTGAAGAAAGCCCAGAGCATCATCCTGTACGCGCTGTCGAAACTGCAGCCGACCGACTCTTTCGCCGTCGCCCGCATCGACACCGGCAGCTTCAGCGAGAAAGACATCATCGCCAAAGCGACCTTCGACGATCGGCCGAGCACCGCGAACGGTCAGAAGCGCGCTTTCGCCGATGCCATCAAAACGTTCGTCGAGCACTCGCAATCGGCAACCCACACCGACATCACTGGCGGCATCCTGCAAGGCATCGAGTTCCTGAACGAGAAGAACTCCGGCCGCAAGGCCATCCTGATCTTCTCGGACCTGCAGGAAGATCTGGCGAAGGGCTACGTGCGCGATGTGCCGCTCGACCTGAAGGGTTTCGAAGTCGTTGCGCTCAACGTCACCAAGCTGCGCTCGGATAACTACGATCCGCGCGAGTATCTCGCCCGCGTGGAGACGTGGCGCGAGCGCGTCGAGAAAGCCGGAGGCCGGTGGCGAATGATCAACGACCTGGAGCGCCTCGACGGGCTGCTGTGACGCGACGGCTCAAGCAAAGCGATGCTCAGATCCGTGCTCTACGAGGTGCGCGCCTGGTTCGTGATCCGACGGCGCAGGCTGGCCATGTACTGGCTGCTCCGGGACAAAGGAGACGCGCCGTTTTTCGCGCTGCTCACCCTGCCGTTCGTCGCGGTCGGGCTGATCGTTTATCTTGCATATACCGCGCGCTCGACCTACGACGGCTCACGCATCGACGCCGCCAAGATACGAGCCCGCGAGATTCGCTGCCTCGCCGAGAACATTTACTTCGAGGCGCGGGGCGAAACACTGCGTGGGCAGTACGCAGTCGCGGAAGTCACGATGAACCGGCTGGCGTCGCGGCACTTCCCGGACACGATCTGCGAAGTGGTGCACGACACGCGCTGGGACTCGTCACGGAAACGACTGGTCGCACACTTCTCGTGGACTGCGTTCAAGCTGCGCCTGGAGTCGGGCAGCCCCGCGTGGAAGCAGGCGATGGACGTGGCGACGACGGTTTATCACGGCTATTACGAGCCGGTGGTGCCGGACGCGCTGTTCTATCACGCCACGTCGGTGCAGCCGTATTGGGCGAGCTCGAAACAAGTGGTTGCCAGGATCGGCAACCACATCTTCTATCGATAAGTCGCCACCGGCTCGATGGCGGCGAGCGGAATCCTCACGGCGCCGAACACATGCAGTAGTAATACACGTTCTGCGGATCATTGAACCGCGACAACCGCGTCAGCTCCGCTTCCAGCGGCGCGAGGATGCGGCGGGCGTTGGCAAACAATGCGTGTTCCGGCACGAGCGCCCGCGTGATGCGTGCCGCCAGCGCTTGTGAGCGCATCGCCAGGGCCTGGCGCCAACCCATCGGCGGCTCGATGTAGTGGACCTTGTAGTCCTTGCCCAAACCCGCCTTCTCCGCGGCGGCATCCAGCGCGTCCTTGTACGAGCCGAGCTTGTCGACCAGGCCGTGCTGAGCGGCGTCCACGCCGGCCCACACTCTGCCCTGCGCAACCTCGTCGATATCGTCGAAGGATTTCTCCCGCGCCGAGGCCACATTGTTCACGAATACCCTGTAGGCGTGATCGATGGAGTTCTGCAGGATTTCTTTCGCGCCATCGTTCAACGTTCGATCCAGGCGCAGCGAGCCAGCGTATGGCGTCGTGCCCACGCCATCGATGGTCACGCCGAATTTCTCGAGCGTGCGTTCGATGGTCGGAAACACCGCGAACACGCCGATGGAGCCGGTGAGCGTCGCGGGGCTCGCCCAGATTTCATCCGCATCCATGGCGATGTAATAACCGCCCGACGCCGCCGTGCTGCTCATGGACGCGATCACCGGCTTACCCGCGTTGCGCAGGGCATCGATCTCGCGACGGATCACTTCCGACGCCAGCATGCTGCCGCCGGGGCTGTCGATCCGCAGCACCACCGCTTTGACCTTGTCGTCGTAGAGCGCCTCACGCAGCAGTTGCGAGGTGGACTCCGAGCCGATCGTGCCCGGCGGCTGCGAGCCGTCGAGGATCTCGCCCGAGGCCACCACGACCCCGACGTGACCGCCTTCCATCTTGAGCGTCTCGCCCGAGCGGGCCGCAGCCAGATAATCCCAGTTCATGACGCCGTTGAACGTGTGCTCGTCCTTGTCCTCGCCGACCAGCGCCTTGATCTGATCCTCGAACTCGCGGCGCGACTTCAGCTCGGTGACCAGATTCTTCTCGAGCGCCGCGGTCGCCAGATCGCCGCGATGCGACTTCGCGATCTCGGCGTACTGGTTCGCATAATCGGCGATCACACCTTCATCCAGCCCGCGCGCCTTGGTGACGCCCGCCTGGTACTGCGTCCACAGCGCGTTCAACCACGCCATGCTCTCCTGCTCTTCCTGCTCGGACATGTCGCTGCGGCTGAATTGATCCGTGAACGACTTGAACTTGCCGGCACGGAAGACGTTCACATCGACCGCCAGCTTGTCGATGACGCCTTTGAGGAACGTGCGGTAATAGCCGAAGCCTTCGATGAGCACCAGGCCGTGCGGATCGAGATAGATCTCATCGGCGTGCGCGGCGAGGTAATACTGCGCCTGATCGTAACTCTCACCGAACGCGAACACTTTCTTGCCGGCGGCCCGGAAGCGCTGAATCGCCGCCGCCAGCTCCTGCATCTTTGCGATGCCGCCGCCGTTCATGCCGCTCAGGTCGAGCACCATCAGCTCGATGCGCTTGTCCGTGGACGCCTTGTCGACCACATCGACCAGATCGCGCAGCAATGTTTCAGGACGGCTCTGGCCGTACGCTTCCGCCACCGCGCGCTCGAACGGATCGCCCGAGAGCTGCTCGACCAGCGCCCCCTGTGGCGCGAGCACCAGCGCCGCCTTGTGAGGAATCAGCGGAATGCTCGGCGACAGCGCCGCGCCGATGGCCAGGAACAGCACCAGCAACACGATCAGGTGCAGCACTTTGCGCAGGCCGTCGAGACCTCGCCAGACGAAACCGAGAAACCAGGCAATCGCTTTCATGGAGCAGGCGCCAAATAAAAGAGCTCTGAGGTTAAGTCGCGGAATGAGTCAGTCGGTAGATGGCGCCGGCGGTGTCGTCGGAAATCAGCATCGAGCCATCCTCGAGCACCAGCAGGTCCACCGGCCGGCCGAACACGTCATCCTCGCGCTGGAAGCCGGTGGCGAAGGGTTCATAGCCGATCGCCTTGTCGCCGTCGAGTCGTACCAGGGTCAGGCGATAACCGCTCTTGGTGCGACGGTTCCAGGAGCCGTGCTCGGCGATGAAGATCTGATTGCGATATTTCTCCGGGAAGGCCGTGCCCGTATAGAACTTCACACCGAGTGCGGCCACGTGCGCGCCCAACGTTTGCACCGGCGGCGTCATGCGTGAGCAGTCGCCCAGCTCGTCGAACTCGGGATCTTTGGTGTCGCGGCCGTGGCAGTACGGAAAGCCGAAGTCGAGACCGGCACGCGGCGCGACGTTCAACTCGTCCGGCGGTGAGTCGTCGCCGAGATAGTCGCGACCGTTGTCGGTGAACCAGAGCTCCTTCGTGATCGGATGCCAGGTGAAGCCGACGGTGTTACGAATGCCCCGAGCAAAGACCTCCTGGCCGGAGCCGTCGGCATTCATGCGCGTGATCAGACCGTAGTTCGCCTCGTTACAAACATTGCACGGCGCGCCGATCGACACATACAACTTGCCGTCCGGGCCGAACCCGATGTAGCGCCAGCCGTGATGACGAGCCCTGGGCAGATCGTCGCGCACGACTTTGGGCGCGGGTATGTCGGTCAGCGTCGACTCGATGTCGTCATAGCGCAGGATGCGATGGACCTCGGCGACGTACAGGGCGCCATCGCGGAAGGCGACGCCGTTGGGCATGTTCAGCTTGCTCGCGATCACCCGCACCGCCGGTTTGAGTCCGGTGCCAGGCGAGCCGCTGACGGCGTAAACGGTGGTACTGCGCGTGCCCACGAACAACGTGCCTTTCGAGCCGAGCGCCAGTGAGCGCGCGGCAGGCACGTTGTCGGCGTAAACCTCGAGCTGAAAACCGGCGGGCAGACGAACGTTCTGCAACACCTTGTCCGTCGCGGGACTGGCAAGCCCAGCGGTCGCGCAGCACAGCGCGAGCAAGCCGAACAGCAGGCGGTGGAAAGAGGCGGGCATGGTGTCTCCTCTAGGAAGACACAGTTTAACCACCGCGGAGACCAAGCAGTTAGCCGGCAGCGCGGGGATGCGCCGGACCGGCTAACCGGGATGGGAGGAGGAATGGCCGGCGTGTACTTTTGCGCCCACGCCGGCCATGCGATCCGTAGGTGTGAATTACACCTTTTCTTCGATGCGCGCGGCCTTGCCGGTCAGATCGCGCAGGTAGTACAGCTTGGCGCGACGCACGTTGCCGCGACGCTTGACGGTGATGGCACCGATCGAGGGGCTGTAGGTCTGGAATACGCGCTCCACGCCTTCGCCGTGCGAAATCTTGCGCACGGTGAACGAGGAGTTGAAGCCGCGATTGCGACGGGCGATCACCACGCCTTCATAGGCCTGGGTGCGCTCGCGGTCGCCTTCCTTCACCTTCACTTCCACGACGACGGTGTCGCCGGGCGAGAAGTCCGGAATCTGTTTGCCGCTGGCTTCGCTCTCGAGCTTTTCGATGATGTTCATGGTCGTACCCATCCTGAATTCAAACCGGCAGCGGAGACCCTGCTAAGAAGCTGGGCGCTCCGCCAGAAATTCTTTCAATAAGCGCTGCTGCTCGGCCGTCAGCGCCAGCTTCTCGATCAAGTCCGGCCGCCGCAGCCAGGTGCGCCCGAGCGCCTGCTGCTCGCGCCAGCGGCGGATCGCGGCATGATTGCCGCCGACCAGCACCGCGGGCACCGCCTGCCCTTCGAACACTTCCGGCCGCGTGTAGTGCGGCCAGTCGAGCAGTCCGGCGACGAACGAATCCTCCACCGCCGAGGCCTCATCTCCCAGCACGCCCGGCAACAGCCGGACCACCGCGTCGATCAGCACCAGCGCCGGCAGCTCGCCGCCCGACAACACGTAGTCGCCGATGGACACGCTCTCGTCGATTTCCGACTGGATCAGCCGCTCATCGACACCTTCGTAGCGCCCCGCCAGCAGCAGCAGGCCCGGCAGCTTCGCCAGCTCCTGCGCCTTCGCATGCGTCAATGGCACCCCATCGGCGGCGAGGTACACGCTGCGACTGCCCTCGGGCAGTCGCGCCTTCGCGGCTCGTATCGAGGTTCGCGCCGGCTCGATCTTCATCACCATCCCCGGCCCGCCCCCGTAGGGACGGTCGTCGACGGTCTTGTGCACGTCGGTCGCGAATTCGCGCGGAGTCGTGGCATTCACCGTCACGGTGCCGCGCTCGATGGCGCGCCCCAGCACTCCCACTCGAACTGCTTCGGTCACGAACTCCGGAAACAGCGTCACCACTTCGATGCGCATGTGCCTTCCGGTCTCAATCGTCCAGCCAGTCCACACCCCAGTCGAACACGATGTGTCCGGCGTCCAGGTCCACCTTGACGATCCGGTCCTTCACGAACGGAATCCAGTGCTCCCTGGCACCCCGGACCACCGCGATGTCGCCGCCCGGCGTACTGCGGAAGTGATCCAGCCGACCCAGCGATTCACCGCCCGGGGTCAGCGCTTCCAGTCCTTCCAGATCGCTCCAGTAAAACTCTCCGGGCGCTGTCGGCGGCAGCTCGCTGCGGAGCACGGCAATGTCGATGCCCACTTGCAGCCGAGCCTCTTCCGGAGTCTCGATGCCGGCCAGCTTGGCCAGCACGCCCTTGGCGGTCATCCGCCCGTCTTCGACTTCCACCGCTTCCCACTGCCCGGCCCGGTGCAGGTGCCAGCGGTCGTAATCCAGAATGTTCTCGGGCGGGTCGGTGTACGAAGTAATCCGGACCCAGCCCTGCACGCCGAAGGTGCTGCCGATCTTGCCCAGCACCACCCAGCGATCCGCCGTCGCGTCGCTCATGACAGCGGCGCTCGAAGGCGATTTAGGCCGCGACCGCCTGCTTGCGATGCGTCTTGACCAGCTCGGCCACGCGCTCGGACGGCTTGGCACCCTTGTCGAGCCAGTAGTCGACGCGATCCAGCTTCAGCTCCAGGCGGCGCTGCTTGCCAGTGGGAATCGGGTTGAAAAAGCCGACCTGTTCCAGGGTCGCGCCGCCCTGACGCATCCGGCTGTCAGTGACGACGATGTGATAGAAGGGCGTCTTCTTCGCCCCACGACGGGTGAGCCGGATCGTGACCATGCTGCTAAAGCCTCGAATTCAATACGTAAAGCCGGGCGTCCGGGCACGGGGCACCCGGAAAAGGGCGCGAACTATACTGGATGTATAGGTTTTTTCAAAGCCGGTGGACGCCGATCAGCCGCCGGGTCGGGGGAATCCGCCGCCGCCGAAGGCGCTCATGAGCCGGCGCAGGCCGCCGCCCTTGGAGAACGTCTTCATCATCTTCTGCATCTGCATGTGGTTTTTCAGGAGCTTGTTGATCTCTGACACATGCACGCCCGAGCCGGCCGCGATGCGGCGCTTGCGCGAGGCGTCGATGGTTTTGGGGTAGCGGCGCTCGCCCGGGGTCATGGAGCGGATCATGGCCAGCTGGCGTGTGATCTCCTTTTCATTGCCCTGGGGCATCTGCGCCGCCTTGCCGGCCAGCTGCGCGGGCAGCTTGTCCATGAGCGCGCTCAAGCCGCCCATTTTCTCGACCTGCTGCAGCTGATCGTGCAGGTCCTCCAGGTCGAAGTCCTTGCCCTTCTTCAGCTTGCGGGCCAGCTTCTCGGCCTGCTCGCGATCGACGTTCTGGGTGACTTTTTCGACCAGCGACAGCACGTCGCCCATGCCCAGAATGCGCGAGGCGACGCGCTCGGCGTGGAACGGCTCCAAGGCGTCCGTTTTTTCACCAGTACCCATGAACAGAATGGGCGCCCCAGTGATCTGCCGCACCGACAAGGCCGCGCCACCGCGCGCATCGCCGTCGGTCTTCGTGAGCACGACGCCGGTCAGAGTCAAAGCCGCGCCGAAGGCGCGCGCCGCGTTCACCGCGTCCTGGCCAGCCATGCTGTCGACCACGAACAGCGTTTCCGTGGGCGAAACGACGCCGGCGATCTCCTTGATCTCCACCATCATCTCGTCGTCGACGTGCAAGCGACCGGCGGTGTCGACGATCAGCACGTCATACAGGGACTGCTTCGCCTCGGTCAGGGCTTCCTTCGCCAGGGTCACGGCGGACTTCTTCGGATCGGACGGGAAGAACGCCACGTCCAGCTGCGTCGCCAGGCGCTCCAGCTGCAGGATGGCCGCCGGGCGGTACACGTCGGTACTCGCGAGCAGCACCTTCTTGCGCTCGTTCTCCTTGAGCCACTTGGCCAGCTTGCCGGCCGAGGTGGTTTTACCCGCGCCCTGGAGGCCCGCGAGCAGGATCACCACGGGCGGCTGCGCGCGCAGGTTCAGCGGTCGGACGCCCGCGCCCATCAGCGCGATCAGCTCATCGTGAATGAGCTTCACCAGCATCTGGCCGGGCGTCAGGCTCTTGTCGAACTCCTGACCGACGACCTTGCCGCGGATGGTGTCCACGAAGGTCTTCACGACCGGCAGCGCGACGTCCGCCTCCAGCAGCGCCATGCGCACCTGGCGCAGGGTGTCGGCAATATTCTCCTCGGTGAGGCGCCCGCGACCGCGCAGGCTCTCCATGACGCCTTGCAGGCGTTCAGTCAGTTTGTCGAACATGGAATTGGAAGCGGCTGGAAGTTGGGGATTGGGGGTAGTTTAAGACCAAGAGACTCAGAAGCTACAGCAGGCCGAAATAGGGCCACCGGGCCGCGGATCCAACGGGTAACCGCCAACCCCCAACTGCGATCCGCTATCATCTGGCGGTCATCCCTATCTGGGCCCCCAAACCTCAGTGTTGTCCATCGTCGTTCTCGCCTGCTATCTGGCATGCGCCGCATGGCTTGCCTCGAGCGTGTACCGCGCCGACGAGAATGCCGCGCGCGGGCGACGGATCGCGGGCCTCGGTCTGGGAGCTATCGCCGTCGCGCTGCATGCCTCCCTGCTGTGGCGAACCGTGTTCGCCAAGCCCGAGCTGGCGTTCACCGTCGCGGAGACCGCCTCGCTGATCGGCTGGCCCACGGGCGTGATCGCCCTGGTCCTAACCTGGGCCCGACCGCGCTTCGCCGGCATCAGCTCCATTCTCATGGCCATCGCGGGCGTCGTCGCCGCCACCACCGTGGAGGGCAACGCGGGTTATGCGCTAGAACAGCAGAGCTGGGAAATTGCCGCGCACATCGTGCTCTCGACGTTGGCTTATGCGCTCCTGACCATTGCCGTCGCCCTCGCCGTGGCGCTGGCGTTGCTCGACAGGCGGCTGCGCAGCCGTCGCCCGCTCGGCATGCTCACGATCCTGCCGTCGATGGAAGCGCTCGAATCGGCCACCTTCCAGGCGCTCGGCGCTGGGTTCGCGGTGCTGACGCTCGCACTATTCAGCGGTTTTATTTTCGTACGGGACCTGTTCGCACAGCACCTGATTCACAAGACGGTGCTGTCCTGCCTCGCGTGGGTGGTGTTCGCGGTCCTGCTGTTTGGTCGCTGGCGCTTCGGCTGGCGCGGTAGAGTCGCGAGGAACTGGACGTTGAGCGGCTTCGCGCTGCTGGGCCTCGCGTATTTCGGTTCCAAGATCGTGCTCGAGAGCATTCTCGGCCGGCATTGGGGTTGAGGAACGGATTTGAGTCTGCATGCGATCGGTTGGGTGAGCACGTTGGTGCTTGCGGTGCTCGTGGCCGCTGCCATCGGGTTCTTCGTGGGTCGGCATTTCGTGCGTCCGCCCGCCAAGCCGCGCAGCAAGGACCGGGCGCAGTGGCCGGCCGACCATCCCCGGCTCCTGACCGACAAGCTGCTCGACCTCGACAGCATGAAGGTCGACGACATCATGATTCCGCGCAGCGAGATCGCATACATCGACATCGCCGATGACTGGGACACCATCATCGACACCCTGCGCTCGACCCCGCATACGCGCTTGCCAGTGTGCGAGAACAATCTCGACAACATCATCGGCATGCTGCACATGAAGAAGGTGGTGCATGCGATGGCTCGCACCGAACTGACGCGCGAAACATTGTTGCAATTGGCGCGTGAGCGCGAGGGCTACTTCGTACCCGAGGCCACGACGCTGAGCGTGCAGTTGCTGAACTTCCAGCGCGATCGCCGGCGCATCGCGCTGGTGGTCGACGAGTACGGCGATATCCGCGGCCTGGTGACGCTCGAAGACATTCTCGAAGAAGTCGTCGGTGAGTTCACCAGTGCGCCGGGCGCACTACACCAGGACATCCATCGCGAGGCAGACGGCAGTTTCGTGATCAACGGCGCGATCAGCATCCGGGTGTTGAACAAGACGCTCGGCTGGGACCTGCCCACCGACGGACCGCGCACCTTGAACGGCCTGATCCTCGAATATCTGGAAACGATTCCGCAGCCCGGCACCGGGCTGAAGCTCGGTCATCTGTCGGTGGAGATTCTGCAGACCGCGGGGAACAGCGTGAAGACCGCGCGGATCCGACCGATCGGTCTGGACATGGAGCCGACCGCGTCAAAAGGCGTGGCGTAACGCCTCGTCCAGACGCTCGACGCCGATCACCTCCAGGCCGTCGATCTCCCGGCGCGGCTTGTTGGCTTCCGGCACGATGGCGCGCTCGAAGCCATGCTTGGCGGCCTCGCGCAGACGCTCCTCGCCATAGGGCACCGGCCTCACCTCGCCCGCCAGCCCGAGTTCGCCGAAGCAGACCAGTCGCGGCGCGAGCGGCCGGTCACGCACACTCGACACTGACGCCAACACCGCCGGCAGATCCGCCGCCGTCTCTGAAATGCGCACGCCGCCGACGACGTTTAGAAACACGTCGCGCCCAGCGGTCGAGACTCCGCCGTGTCGATGCAACACTGCGAGCAACAGCGCGAGACGATTCGCTTCCAGGCCGACCGCAACGCGCCGCGGATTCATGCCCTGTGCTTCATCGGTGAGTGACTGCACTTCGATCAACATCGGTCGGCTGCCTTCGCGCGCGACCATCACTGCGCTGCCCGCCACCGGTTGCGGATGCTGTGACAAGAAGATCGCGGACGGATTCTTCACCTCGCGCAGCCCTTGTTCGGTCATCGCGAACACGCCGACTTCGTTCGCCGCGCCGAAGCGATTCTTCACCGCGCGCACCAGACGGAAGCGACTGCCAGCATCGCTCTCGAAATAAAGGACGGTGTCGACCATGTGTTCGAGAATGCGCGGGCCGGCGATCACACCTTCCTTGGTGACGTGGCCGATGATCAGCACGGACACACCCGATGACTTGGCAAAGCGCACCAGGGCCGCCGCCGCTTCGCGCACCTGTGATGCCGACCCCGGCGACGAGTCCACGTCGTTGACGAACATGGTTTGAATGGAGTCGATGACCAGTACGCGCGCGCCGGACTGTTGCGCGTGGCCGAGGATGGTTTCGACATTCGTTTCTGCAAGCAATTGCAAGGTTTCGCTGGCGACTTCGAGGCGGCGCGCCCGCAGGCTTACCTGCTGCAACGATTCTTCGCCGGTTACATACAGTGTCGCAGTCGCGCGACTGAGCGCGTCGCCCGCCTGCAGCAACACCGTCGACTTGCCGATGCCCGGATCGCCACCGAGCAATGTCACCGAGCCCAATACCAAGCCGCCGCCGAGCACGCGGTCGAGCTCCTGCAACCCGGTCGCGATGCGCGGCTCGCTCGTTTCAGACACTTCTGCCAGTCGCCGTGGGCGCTCGCTGCCCGCAGCCAGCGGCCGCCGCTCCGCGCCGGTGCGCGAGTTACGGCTAATACTCATACGTTTGAGTGTGTCGGCCGCGCCGCATGACGGGCAGATGCCCTGCCATTGCAGGCTGTCGTTACCACATTGTTCGCAGACGAAGATTTCCTTGGTTTTGGCCATGTTCCTGCAGCGGCGCCGGGACAGCCCGGGACTTTATATGGATGTGAACTGATCGGCAGCACCGGAGCACAGAGTTTGCCTCATGCCGTTGGCGCAGCTGCGAGGGCTGCGCGGGTGTGACGCCGCCGGCAATTTAACCTATCGTCCTTCGCTATACTCGCGCCGCATTTGAGGCCCGTAGCAACCCGCTCGCCGATGCAGCTCCTGGCAACCGATCCGCAACGACGGGGTGTTGCGATCATCAGGTGCGATTCGGCCAGGGTAGTCGCTACTCGGCTACGGTTTTGAAGTTTTAGGGACCCGTTCGTGGCGGCAAAACTGGCGCGATTCTCCTGGCTTCCCGGCGGGCTCGCTGCAGCCCTGGTGGTTGCCGTGGGCAATTGGGTTTACTCGCCCGCCTCGCTGCCATTGGAGCTGGACGTTTACGACCGCATGATGAATTCGGTCGAGGTCGCGCCGTCGCGCGACGTGGCGATCGTTGCCATCGACGACGCCAGCCTGGCCCAGCTCGGCGAATGGCCGTGGCCACGCGACGTGCACGCCAGCTTGATCGACAAGCTGAAAGCCGAAGGCGCGCGCGTCGTCGCATTCACCTTTCCTTTCGACACCGCCCGCCGCACCAGCGAGCGCGAGAAAGTTCGTGCTGCACTCGCGCTGCTCGAGTCCAGCAACCTCGGCAGATCCGAACAGGCCCGTCAGCTGCGCAGGTTGCTCGGCGAGTCGGCGGCGGGTCGTGATCCCGATGCGCATCTCGCCAGATCCATGGCCGCGCATGGCAACGTGATCCTGCCCGTGCACATCCGGCTCAACAACAGTCCCACCGACGGCGATCAGATTCCCGCGCGCTTCGCGCCAGGCAGCGATGCATCAGTGTTACAGCGCGCCGCCAGTGCCGAGATCACGATGCTGCCCGCGCCAGTATTCCTGGCCGAAGCCAGCGGCATCGGTCACACCTCTGTAGAGCCGGATTCGGATGGTATCGTGCGCACCGATCTCGCCGCCGTTCGCGTCGGCGACGGGTTGGTACCGTCGCTTGCCGCGGTCATCACCGGTCGCGCCCTGGACGTTTCGCCCAACGAGATGACGTTCCATTCCAACGATACGCTGACCTTCGGAACTCGTCGGACGCCGCTGGATGCCACTCAGCACAGCCGTCCGCGTTACTTCCCGCCCAGCGGCGTGCATGCATTTCAGCAATATCCCTACTGGCAAGTGTTATCGGGCGGTGTGCCCAAGCGCGAGTTGCGCGACAAAGTGGTGCTCATCGGCCTGATGAACAGCGACACCGTCGACGACTCCCTCACCACGCCCGTGAGCAAGGCCACGCCGCCGGTGGTTGCAATGGCCAGCGCGGTGTCGAGCTCGTTGACCGCGCAGTACTATTCGCGGCCCGGCTACGCGCCAGTGGTCGAGTGGGGTGTCGTCGCACTCGTGCTGCTCTTCTGCGCCTTCCTGTTGCCCGCCGCGGGCGCTGCGATCGGCGGAATGACGACGCTGCTGCTGATCGTGCTGCTCGCCGGCAGCGAAATCATGGTGCTGCGCTCGTCGCACGTCTGGCTGCACTTCGTTCTTCCTTGCATCGCGCTGGCCGCGGGCTATGGTTTGTATCTGGTCGGCGAGCTGATCCGTCGTGCCAACATCAGAGCCGGCGAAAGCGTGCGCGATGCTGGTGCGAATCTGCGCTCGCTCGGACAGACGTTCCACAAGCAGGGCCAGCTCGATCTCGCGTTCGAGACCTATCAGCGCTGTGCGCTGGATGCACCGACAATGGAGCTGCTCTACAACCTCGGCATGGACTTCGAACGACGCGCCCAGCTTGCCAAGGCGTCAGCGGTGTACACGTATATCGCCACCCGTGATCCCAACTACCGCGAGCTGAAGATACGCCGCGCGCGCGTGCGCGAAGAACCATTGACTCGTGCACCGGCTACGCGCGCACCGTTGACGCACGAGACCCGCGAATCGATGACACATGAAACGGCGACTCCGGTGCCGCCAGTCAAACGCGAACCGCCCCGGCCGATCCGGGCGCGGCAGCCCGCGTTCGATCTGAAAGATCACGAAGCAACCGTGCCCGACCTGGCGGACGCGCCCATTCCGGGTCGTCCGAAGCGCACCCTGGGGCGCTACGAAATCGAGCGCGAGCTCGGCAAAGGCGCCATGGGCATCGTCTACCTGGGCCGCGATCCGAAGATCAATCGAGTGGTCGCGATCAAGGCGATTCCACTGGCGGACGAGTTCGAGGAGGACGACCTGGCCGAGGCGCGGGCCCGCTTCTTCCGCGAAGCGGAGATGGCGGGCCGGCTGAACCATCCGGCCATCGTGACGGTCTACGATGCCGGCGAAGACAATGGCCTGGCATACATTGCGATGGAATACCTGCGCGGCCATCACCTCAGCACCCACACGGACCCGAAGAACCTGCTGACGCCGAAAAGCGTGATGCTGCTCGTCGCCCGTGTGGCCGAGGCTCTGCACTATGCGCACCGGCAGAACGTCGTTCATCGCGACATCAAACCGGCTAATATAATGTTCAATCCCGAGACGGATGAACTGAAGATCACCGACTTCGGAATCGCACGCCTGACCGATACAAGCCGAACCAAAACCGGAATCGTCCTGGGCACACCTTCATTCATGTCACCGGAACAGCTCGAAGGGCGCACGCTCGACGGTCGCTCCGATCAATTCGCCCTGGGCGTGAGCCTGTACCAGCTGCTGTGCGGTCAACTCCCGTTCCGCGCCGATTCGATGCCGCGCTTGATGCAGAAGATCGCTACTGAGCCGCACACTCCCATCCGTATGATTCGTCCCGATTTGCCGGCGGAAGTCGAAGCCATCATCGACCGTGCGCTGTCCAAGTCGGCGGACGATCGTTACGTCACGTGCGCCGAAATGGCCATGGCCTTGCGCGCGGTCGCCGGTCCGCCGGAGAAAAGCGCAGCACAGGCCGAACACGAGTGGTTGCTACCGTGATCCGTCGGCAGACCGAAAGGTTGTGCGATCCAAGGAGCACTACCGGGGGAAGCCCTCGGCAGACCCGGGCGCTGCCGACCAGGAGGGTCCACTAGGTGCGTGGCAAGATCCGCTCCGTGGGATTGAGCGACGTCGGTCGCGTGCGTGAGCACAACGAGGACACCATCGGTGTCGACGCCGACATCGGCCTGTTCGTCCTGGCCGATGGCATGGGCGGTTACAACGCCGGCGAGGTCGCCAGCGGGATTGCCGTGAAAACGGTGATGAGCCTGGTCAAAGAAGCGGTCGAACACCAGGACATGTCGTCCTCCGACCCGGAGACCGGCATGGCGCGACCGAGCATCGTGTTACGAGATGCGATCGCCCGCGCCAACAAGATCATCTACCAGACCGCGAAGACCCAGCCCCAGTGCGAAGGCATGGGCACCACCATCGTGGCGTGCCTGTTCTTCGACAACCGCGTGGCCATCGCCCACGTCGGCGACTCGCGCCTGTATCGTTTGCGGGCGAACCGGCTCGAACAGATGACCATGGATCATTCCCTGCTCCAGGAACTGGTCGACCGCGGTTTCTATTCCCAGGCCGAGGCGCAGCGAGCCACCAACAAGAACTACGTGACCCGGGCGCTCGGCGTGGAGCCCACCGTCGACGTCGAGGTGCACGAACAGCCGGTGGAGAAAGGTGACTTCTTCTGTCTGTGCTCGGACGGCCTGTCCGACATGGTCGAGGACGACGACATCCACTTAACTATGAGCACCTTTAGTGCTAGCCTTGAAACGGTTGCTAAGCAATTGATTCAATTGTCGAACGACAATGGCGGTCGCGACAATGTGTCGATCATCCTTGCGCAAGTTGTGGACTCGTTCGCAGCGCGGACGGGGGTAGTTGACAGAATCTTGCGCTGGTTTGGCTAGTCACATGGTCGCTGACTGGCATTACTCGGGGACGAGCAAATGGCACGGTTGATTCTTAGCCTGGACGGTCAGGTCATGGCCGAATACAACATGAACAAGGAGCGGTACACCGTCGGCCGACTCCCCGATAACGACATCCGCATCGACAACCCGGCCGTGAGCGGTCACCACTCGCTGGTGATCAACATCCTCAACGATTCGTTCCTCGAAGACCTGAACAGCACCAACGGCACTTACGTCAACGGCAAGCTGATCAAGAAACATGCGCTTCAGCACGGTGACGTCGTGACCGTCGGCCATCATCAGCTGCGCTTCGTCGACACGCAGAGCTCGGACACCGAGCCCGATGAATTCGAGAAGACGATGGTGATCACTCCGGGCTCCGCCGTGGCCGCCGTCGCCGCGAAGAAAGCCGCAGCCGTGTCGCCTCCGCCGGCCGCCGCTCCGAAAGCGACCCCGAGCCCTGTTTCCACGTCGACGCCCGCGGTCACTCGCCCGATGCCTCCCGTCGGCACCGGCATCACGGGCGAGCACGCCGGCATGGCTCTGCCGAAGGCCAAGCTGCAGGTGCTCAGCGGCGCATTCGCCGGTCGTGAGCTCGAGTTGAACAAGGCCCTGACGACGCTCGGCCGTCCTGGCGTGCAGGTGGCCGCCATCACCCGTCGCGCCGACGGTTATTTCATCGTCCACGTCGACAGCGGCAAACCCGGCGACTATCCCTCGGTGAATGGCACCGCCATCGGCGAACAGGCTCGCAAGCTGGCGGACAACGACGTGATCCTGCTGGCCGGCGTGAAGATGGGTTTCTTCGAAGGTTAGTTAGCGCTGCGGAGGTCCAGTTCGCAGTCGAAACATGGTCTCACCCGCCGCACTCCCCGGTGGGCCTCTTCAATCGAAGCTTGAAGGTATCGGAGTCGCCGCAAAGCGTAGGGATGGGTTCTGCGGTAAAAATCCCGTTGACTCCTGATCGATGCGATATGGTCCTCGATATTGGCCGACGTGAGCAGCACGCCGAAGCCCGCCTCACCATTACCGCTGATGGTTCGAATTACCACGTCTCCCAACGCTGGCGTGTAGTGGACGGAATCAAAGAACCATCCGGACGTGAGTGTCTTCAGGTCAGGTGCTTCAGTCGTATAAGCGCTAAAGCCGGTAAAGTCCCAAAGAGGGATAGGCGCTCCACCGGTTCCGGAATATTTGCCTGCGATTCTCAGCAGGTCGCGTTTCCAGTCCTCGAACAGTCTCCAGTAGCCGAGCAAGTCGATGACCTCCAGGTCATCGGCGTGCACAGGATTGATGAGGAGAATGACTTTGATTCGATGCTGCCGACATGCATCGAGGATGTATTGAACTTCTTTGAATCTGGCCTGATCCATTGAAGCGCCCTTAGCCGTCCGCAGCGTGAGAACATTCATTGCACCGAAGACGACATTCGCATTTCCGCTGAAACTCAAGTATTCCCCTGTGTTGAACCTCCAGTGGCCTGCGACCATATCGGCCGACTTCCCTCGGACATTTGCGTGGATCGTGGTCATGCTGTCGAGAACCGCGCGCAATGACACCGCAGCCCTGTAAGCATCACGAGCCCGCTGACAAAGTCGCCCCGGATTGATGCGATTTTCCCGATCAGTTGTGAGCCTTGCCTCGGCTGTTGCGTCCATCAGCGTCCGCCTACGTGAATCGGGCGCCTTTAAGAAATACTCAAAATCCAATCCGAGGAGCACCAATGACGGAGGACTGCTTCCGATCAAATGCTGCAGATACCGATATGCCGTGTAGGGATCACCGCCCGGCATAGCCAAATTGTAGACAGGCTTATCCCGCTGAAGCCACTCTGCGGAACTCGCATCCAGACCTATGTCGACTCGAGAACTGCCGAGCAGCACGGTCTTCGGCCGTGACCTCAATACATCCTCCGCCTTCATCATGAGCTGCTGAGTACTCACTGCAGGCTTGCGAGCGTTCAAGCCATCCATTCTCGGTGTATCAAATATGAGATATGGATCAGCAATGAGATTTAATAGAACCAACACTGCAACGAGGGCTACCGCGGCGATCGCTCCGGCCACGAAAGCGCGCCGAACTACAGAGTCAGAATTGCCCATATATGAATCCGCTCTGCTCAGTTACTGCAGCCAACCCAAACGCGAATAACAGAGCAATCACAATACCAAGCATCCGACCGATCATCAGCCCGTTGCGCACCACCATCGCCAATCGCTCCGAGACGCTCATCATCACTGCGTTCGAACGCGACGACGATTTCAATCGCCCGGAAGCGGCTTTCTCAAGCAGAGGATAAGGACTCTCCTCACTGGAGAAGCCCAACGCGGGTTCATATCTCTTTACCAGCTCCAACGAGTTAGGAAGTACCAATACCACGAAGGTCAGCGCAACGACGCAGATAACCGGCGTCAGCGGCTGCCATACTTGCACATCCGCCCAGGACAGCGGAAATCCGAGCCCCCGCAGCAGTTGCAGATCATATGGAAGCACTCCGTTCAGGCCAGCCATACCCGCAAGCACCCCAAGCGCGACATCAACCGACGGTGCGCGGAAGAACACCAACCCTATGACGACGGCACCGAACGTCAGTGCAACCCCAACTGGTCGCATTACGTGTTCGTAACCTGCGCCATCTGGCCAGCTTTTAGGTCGCACCAATTTCCAAACCTGATTGATCGTGAGATACAGACCGTGCAGAGCGCCCCAGATGACGAACTGCCACCCAACGCCATGCCAAATGCCGGATATCAACATGGTGGCCATGGTCGGCACGGCAATCTGGCTGAAGACTGCCGCAACTGGTGAATATCTGCCACGAAGCACCGACATACCATGCCTCACTCGGAATCGAGTGATCCGTATCAGTAGTGGCGTATATATGTAGTCAGTAAGGAAGCTCGTGAGAGATATGTGCCAGCGATTCCAGAACTCGACGATACTCCCGGACCTGAGCGGTGAATTGAAGTTTACGGGGAGTTTTATGCCAAGCATCCTTGCCACACCCAGAGCCATATCGGAATAGCCTGAAAAATCGAAATAGAGCTGAAACGTATAGGCCAACGCCCCGACCCATGCCGATATAAAGGTGTGAGGCCGCTCTGATAGCCAGGGCGGCCGATTAAATTCCGCGTCGACTAACGGCACCAACTGATCAGCAATGACAGTCTTTTTGAACAATCCTATCGAGAACAAGAATATCCCGACGATCAAGTGTTCACTGTTCAAACCACGAGCACTTCGAAACTGAGGGATAACATCGTTATAGTGAGCGATCGGACCGGCAACCACTTTGGGGAAGAACAGCAGAAACAACACATACTCGCTCGCCTTCAATGATCGAATCTGCCCTGACGCCACATCGGCAAGAAATGCGATATTCTGAAAGGTGAGGAACGATATTCCGAGGGGCAGCACGATGCTCAACTGTTGATCTTGCGTATCCTCGAATAAGAAATTCTTGTACTTGAAATAGCAGAGAAACCCGACATTCAGCACCACCCCAACCGCGAGCACCGCACCCTTTAGCCTGTGTAACGCCGGAGCAGGCGACAGAATCAACCTCGCCAGCGCATAAGTGGCCACGAGCATCGGCAAGACCGCAATGATCCCTCGCGCGTCGGCCATGACATAGAACACCAGAGATGCAAGAACGAGCCACAAGATGGCAGCACTCTCACCGGTTCGATCCCGCAGGTACCAGAATCCCGCCACTGACACTGGCAGGAAGACGAAGACAAACTCATACGAGTTGAAAGACATCCGTACGATCTCGTGACCGGTGTGAATCGCTAGTCATCGACGGAGGATGCAGCGATAACTTCGATAGGTATCGATGGTTCGGCATACTGCGTCAGCTGCAGACGCCAATGACTCTCACTCTCCTCAACGCTCAAGGCACTGAACCCCAGGCGCGCATAGAGATCGCTGACCATGCCGTTGCGATCCGTTCGATAGTAGTGCCCTTGCAGGGCACAAATCCCTCTCTCCCGAGCCCGGCAGACGATGTAGTGAAGGATCGCTTCCTCAACCCTCCTGTTGAGAACACGGCAGCTCATCAACCACGTATCTATCACCCAGTCGCTCGACGACTCCGTGCAAATAACGCATGCGATCATTCCATTGTCACCAAATCGATCCACCAGGCGCACCTGCGCAGTGAACGACGTGGACGAATTCTCAAATGCCTCAACTTCTGTTTCGGAGTAGCGACGGGTAGTAAGGTTGAATTGATTTGTCTTGTTGATGAGCTGCACGATTCGCGCGCGCCCCATCCGATCAAACGGCGCGAACGTTGCCCGCATTCGCAGGGAACGCAGATACTGGTCGAGATCCGACGATGAGCCGAGCAATGCCTTGCGCGCCGAATCGACCCGATATTGATCGGCGCGCTGCCGATCTTCGACCGTGAAGCGAACCGACTCGAAATATCCCGCCGCGAGCAGAGCCCTCGAATAGAGCGCCGGATCGGCTGGCAGTTCAGGAACTGCCACATCCGGAAGTACGCTTCGCACGAGCGCACGTTCCACGGGATTGTCGTCCAACAAGACCAGCGAGTCGACGCCGAGATTCAGCTCGCTGGCGATTGCTCGCAAGTTGGCGGCCTTGTCGAGCCAGTTGGCCTGAAAGACGCTAAAGTGCTCCTCCTTGAGTAACATTTCGGGATGTTGCCGAAACGCTCGCCGAGCAATCTCATCGTCGTTCTTGGATGAGACCGCCAGCACAATGCCACGCGAGCGCAAGGCCAGGAGTGTTTGCTGCACGGTCAGGTATGCTTCGCCCTCGGGACTGCCATTGCCGAGCACCAACCCGGCGACGCCATCATCGCCGACCACGCCACCCCAAAGGGTATTGTCGAGATCCACCACCAGACACTTTCTGGATTTTCCACGCGCTGCGGCCAGCGACCTGGCCACCCAGTCCGCATACAAGGGTATCGCCGCTTGAGCGAACGGAAATTTTCCCAAGGCCCACTGTGCCGGGTCGTGCCATCGATCTACGCCGACGTTCTCCGCCAGCGCGGCGAGATCAAGCAACAGATCCGTGCTCCCCGCCACTCTCTGCCGGAGCTCGCTGTTGTATCGCTCGATGAACCAGGGCAACGTGCCGGGAATACTGCGGTCGAGACTACCGAACAGCCCCTCTGGGATCTGCGCGATGGTTTGCAAGATGACAGTACAGCCGGAGTGTTGTTTCAAGCTGTCGCGAAGTGAATCGACATACCGCAACGAATCATCCACCGCGGCCCGGGCCCGGGCCGTCTCTCCTGGGCATGGAGATAGGGGCAATCCACGATGATCTATGCTCAACAGAACAAAATTGCAGCGAGCCTGGTTGATCGTGGAGCCCGAATCAAATGCTTGCGCGGCGACTTGATTGAATGCTGTGCCGACAACACGGGCTGACAATCCACGTCGCGCAGCGGCCACAATGATTGCCGGACAAACGAGATCCATGGTTGCATTGGCGAGCAATCCCAGACGGAGTGTGTCGGACGTAGGCTCGATCCTTGCCAGCAACTTTCCCAGGTGATGCGACTGATTGACGCTCAGCCGAGCATTGGCGAGCCGCTTCGCATCATTGAACAACGGTGAGTCCTGACAGCTCAGATCCCTGAGAATTTCCCGAAAATTACTCGGCGGTTCGGGCAGCCAAGATAGATCCAACGATCCACAACCCATGAAATCATCCTTGATGAGTCTGGAAGTGCGAAACCCGCACAGTTCTCCGGAATACAACTGGCGAGCGACTCGTCGAGCACTGTTCGAATCGACCGCATGACGGCGCAATCCGGTTTACCTATAGCATCTGTCTCATCAGTGGCAGGCCGAGATATGGATTACGAACTGGGTCCAAGTCGAGGTCCGAGCCCAAAACGCCGCCAGACTCCAGTTTTCGCGAACCGCGCGATCGACCCTGACCCATTAGGGTCTGTGCTTCGCTTCTTTGCTTCTGGCGCGTGCGGAGAACCAGCGAAGAATCATCGAGAGCTGCGGAAACGGCAGCCTCTGCCTTCAAGCGCCGTTGCCCGCGGGGAGTTTGATTGGCTGCTCACCGGGCCGTACTCCTTGTACTTTCAGGCGCCGGCGATAGATCTTGTTGTCCGAGGCGAGGACATACAGAGTATCGAATGTGGAACCGCCAAACGTGACCCCGCCTACGGCACCACCGTCCACGGGCAGGATCGCTCGAACGCGGCCGTTCCGATCCAGGATCTGAACGCCCATTTGCGTTCCCGCATACAGTCGACCCTCTCTATCCATCACCCACGCATTCGGACCGGGATCGACCGGCGCGTCAGGAACATGTAACCAATAGAATTGCTGGCGACGATTGACCGTATAGTCCGACTCCACGCGATATACGTAGCCCCAGCGGCTGCTCGCCGATGCGACAGAGAGCCACAATTCATCTGGCGTCAATGTAATGGCCGAAAGGCGCGGCAATTGACTGTCGAGAAGAACCTTGTCCCCTCCCGGGCGGACCAACCAAAGCGCGCTTGCGCCGTCCTCCTTTTCTTCCGCCGCGTAGAGGTGACCATCATGGGTCACGGCGACCTTTGTCGCCGAGATCCCCAGAGCCACTTCCGATGCACTCTCCGCGGAGAACGCCACCAGCCGGTGGTGACGGGAGTCAATTGCATAAGCTCGGCCCGCGGCTCCGAAAACCACTTCCGAGTATGGCGCTAGCCTGAGATCTTTACGCCAACCCTGATCGTTCAATGTCCACCCACCACCATTCCTGGTATCGAATGCGATAACTGTTCCCCGCGCATCCGCTGTGATGAAAGTGATCGATGCCGGTGCTGACGGTATCGATTCCCACAGTTCTCCCGTGCGAAGAACCTCCTGCAAGAACACATTCTTGGTATCGCGCGCCGCTGTCACGGGCTTCGGCCAGTCGCGCCACAACCAGCGCATGGCATCGGGGAAGACCACCGCTCCTTGCCTGCTACCATGAGGACCATTGCCCCAGACATGAGCTACTTGATAACCAGAGAAGTCGAGCGCTCGCTGCATTGCTTGATTGCTCATCCACCAATCGCCCACTTCGCCGAGCAACCCATCCATGTGATCACCGGCTCCATCCTGTATAAAAACCCGGATGGGCTTGGGTTCAGTCTTCCGTACCAGCACGGGATATTGATCGCCGCCTCTCATGCCCACGAAAGTTCCGCTAGCGCTGAATACGCGCCGGAATTGATCGGGGTGCTCCCAAGCCAGGGTGAAAGCTCCAATTCCGCCGGTGCTGATGCCGCCTGCAGCGCGATCATTGGCACTTTTGGATAGACGAATGGGCAATCCGCCGGGCGTGCGCCGCTTCTCCACTTCGGGGAACACCTCATCGAGCAGAAACCTTCCGAGATCCCCGTTCAGGGTGTCGAATTCGAGACTTCGATTGAATCTCGGATTCTCGAGCGGCCGAGCCGCTTGTACTTGGCCGGAAGCGACGCCGATCGCGATAGTGATGGGCATTTCTTTTGCGTGAATGAGATTGTCGAACACGGTAGGCGCTGCGAACAGCAGCCCGTCCAACCCCACATAAACGCAAGCCGGCTTGTCGGGCCGATACTGCGCGGGTACGTAAACCTGTAAGGTCCTCCTGGTCCCAGGGAACACCTGGCTGCTGATGAACTCAAACTCCATGATGTCGCCTCTGGGCACGCCTTCTTGTGGGAGCGAGGCCGGGCCGAAGACATACTCACTATCGAGCCTCATGAACTCCAGCAGACGTGCAACAGAAACTGGAGACGACTCCCGCAGGCTCCGGTACGCCTGCGCGCGAGCGCTCGGCGACATGCCCAGAATCATATTCTCGTAGCTGACGAGAGCCCGATCATCGGCACCCGCTTGCCGAAGTATTTCCTTGGCGCCGGCCAGGTCGGCTTTTTCATCTGCTTGAGAGTGAGACACGAAAGCGCACGCAACGATCGTGAGCACTCGTATCACATATGAGGCGTGGCAACGGAATGCGCCCGCCGCTCTATTTGGCCAACCGGCTCTCGCGAACTGCCCAACCACCAGAAGCCACCCGCATCACCAAGCCATCGACCCAGCGATAGACGGCCTGGAGTGGGGGGTCGGCCCTGGAAGAGCCTGAGGGACAAATTCCTGCGACGCATTGGGTCAACGCGCCGCAAGTGTCGGTCAAATGGACCGCTCTGCCTTCTTCTGCAGAATGCGCTCGGCCAACTGGCCGACGTTACGCAACGCGGCAATCTCCATGGCGCTAAATCTCATGGAAAACGTCTTTTCGATTTCGAGGAACAGCCGGACATTACCCAGACTGTCCCAGCCTTCGACCATACGCGCTGTCAGTTCCGGCGTCGCCAGCAGATCATCGTTGTCGAATACATCGCGAAGCACCAGCGTCAACGTTTCGTAAACCTGTTCCAGCGAGCCGTCCATGGGGTCCTCCGGTTCTCTGCCCCAAGCACACTAACAACGCTTGCAAACCCCGAGCTATGTCCCCTCGGAAAGAACACAACTGACAAGACAGAAGGCCCGTCGCTAGATTGGGGCGATTGCGCCCACGACGCACCGCCGTACGCCATTCCAGTCCAGCGTCAAGTACAACCATCGACCACGAAATGAGCCATCAAGACGCGGTATCGAGAGCGACACTGAAACGGATTGAGCTTCGCTTACTGCCTTTCCTGGGACTGCTATACCTCGTCAGCTTCCTCGATCGGGTAAATATCAGTTTCGCCAAGCTTACGATGAATGCGGATCTCGGCTTCGACGACTCTGCATATGCCCTCGGTGCAGGCATATTCTTCCTCGGTTACTTCATGTTCGAGGTGCCCTCGAATCTCATACTTGCCAGGGTAGGCGCCCGACGCTGGATTGCCAGAATCATGATTACTTGGGGCTTGCTCTCGGCAGGCACCGCATTCGTAACCGGACCCACGAGCTTCATCGCAATTCGATTCTTGCTGGGGGTCGCCGAGGCCGGTTTCTTTCCCGGAATCATTCTGTATCTCACCTACTGGTTTCCTGCAGGTGAGCGGGCGCGCGTCATGAGTTTATTTCTGACAGCGATCCCGATTTCTGGCCTGATCGGCAGTCCTCTGTCTAGCGAATTATTGCGTCTCGACGGAAACCTGGGACTGCATGGCTGGCAATGGATGCTATTGCTCGAAGGCCTGCCAGCCGTTTTTCTCGGACTCACATGCCTGGCCTTTCTTCCCGACGGTCCACAGGATGTGCGATGGCTCACGGCGAAGGAGCGTGCATCACTAATCAACGTGCTCGACAAAGAACGCGCCCTGCTGGAGCGTACCAGTTATAAATCGGCGCGCGATGTATTGATCAAGCCAATCATATGGATCCTATGTTCGATATATTTTGGGGTCATCCTGGGCCTCTATGGTCTTGGCTTCTGGCTGCCCACTTTGACGAGTACACCGGGGCTCGAAATCACGCGGCAGGGATGGATAGTGGCGATCCCCTACGCCTGCGGAGCCCTATTCATGCTGTGGTGGGGACGACGTTCGGATCAGGCCAAAGAACGCCCCATGCATTTCATCATTTCCGCGTTCATCGGCTTCGCCGGCTTTGCCACCGCAAGCGTGATCGAGCCGCCATTCCAACTGGCCTGTCTGTGCCTAGCGGCAATGGGCATCTACGGCTGCATGCCGATTTTCTGGACCATCCCGGCCATGTATCTGACAGGCATCGGCGCTGCGGCCGGTATCGCGCTCATCAATTCCGTCGGAAACCTGGCAGGATATCTGGGGCCGCAGGTAATGGTCTGGCTCTCGGCGGATAACCGCGAATTTGGGCCTGCGCTGCTTTCGCTCGGGCTGGCACTATTGGGATCCGGACTGATCCTTGCGGTCACGCGCACACAGAAACTGAGGCATGTGCTGTCGGACAGGACTCAAGACTCCATCCAGACCAGCGGCACGCGTGAAGTGACGCGACATACCAGTTCATAACAAGTCGTGTCGGCGTACGGCGCAAGTTTCTCGGCCGGCAATCCCTCGCCCCACACGACGACTTCATCGCCCACCTTGGCCTGCGGCAGGTCGGTGATATCGATCGAAATCATATCCATCGACACCCGCCCGGCGATCGGCGCTTCCTTGCCGCCGACGAGCACCGACGCACCGTTGCGAGTCGTGCGAGGGAATCCGTCACCGTAACCGATCGCCGCAATGCCAATCCGTGATGGGCGCTGTGCGCGCCAGATGCCGTTGTAACCCACCGGCTCGCCGACCCCGATGTTTTGAATGGCAACGAGTTGTGTCGATAGAGTCATCGCCGGTCGCAGGCCCAGCCCGGCGGCGGTCTGGTTCGGTATCGGCGACATGCCATACAGCATCAACCCCGGCCGCACCCAATCCTGATGAGCTTCCGGCCAGCCGATGACCGCGGCGGAATTGGCGACGCTGCGCTCCAGGCCGAGCGGCGCGACCAGGTCGTCGAAGACTTTCAGTTGAGTCGGGGTGATCTGGCTGCGCTCTTCCGACGATGACAGATGCGTCATCACGCGGATCAGACTGACTGACGAGCAGCGCTGCAAACGAGCATGGGCGGCGGTGAAATCTTCAACTCGAAAGCCCAGCCGATTCATGCCGCTGTTGAGCTTCAACCAGACCGTGAAGCGATGCGAGCCGGCGAACTGCTCCAGCGCGTCGAGCTGTTCGGCCGAGTGCACGACGATCTCACATTGTTCCTTGGCCGCGAGCGCGAACTGCTCGACGCCGAACACGCCTTCGAGAAGCAGGATCCGTTGGGTAACGCCGGCCTCGCGAAGGGCAACAGCATCAGCGAGACGAGCCACACCCAAGCCATCCGCTTCCGCCAGCGCGCGAGCGACACGAATCATTCCATGGCCGTAGCCATTCGCTTTGACGACCGCAATGACACGAGCGCGCGGCGCCATCCGCCGCACCACTGCCAGATTACTGCGCAGCGCCGCCGCATCGATGGTCGCAACGGGGAAGCTCATGGGCACCGCCCGGGCACATGGATGTACCCCGCCGCCGTAGGCGACGAGCGAGTGGCAAAAGTCGCGTCTTTTGCCGGCTCGCGCGAGGGTCGTGGCACGATGCCCGATCCCGAGCTCATTAGAACGGCCCGTCGCCGAACGCAGCCTCGGGGGCGTAATTCTCGAACTTCGTGAACTTGCCGAGGAACGTCAGCTCGATATCACCGGTCGGGCCGTTACGCTGTTTGGTGATGATGATGTCGGCGATGCCCTTGCGGGGCGTCTCGGGGTTATAAACTTCTTCGCGGTAGATCATCATGATGACGTCCGCGTCCTGCTCGATAGCGCCCGATTCACGCAAGTCCGAGCTCACCGGCCGTTTGTCCGTACGCTGCTCCACCGCGCGATTCAGCTGCGACAGCGCAATCACCGGCACCGACAACTCTTTGGCCAGCGCCTTCAGCGAGCGTGAGATCTCGGAAATCTCGGCGGTGCGGTTTTCTTTGTTGCCGGGCACCTGCATGAGCTGCAAGTAGTCGACCACGATCAGGTCCAGCCCATGCTCGCGCTTCAAGCGCCGCGCGCGGGCGCGCACTTCGGTAGGAGACAAGGCCGGCGTGTCGTCGATATAGATGTGCGACGACTTCATCATCGAGATGGCCATCTGCACGCGCGACCAGTCGTCGTCGTCCAGCTGACCGGTACGCAGCTTGGTCTGATCGACGCGGCCGAGCGAGGACACCATACGAAACGCCAGCTGATCGCGTGACATTTCCATGCTGAACACCCCGACCTTGGCCTGCGTCGGACCGAAGGCGGCGTTCTCCGCCATGTTCAGGCTGAAGGTGGTTTTACCCATCGAGGGACGCGCGGCGACGATGATCAGGTCGCCCTTCTGCAGGCCGGCGGTCATTTCATCCAGCTTCTTGAAGCCGGTCGACAGGCCGGTGATGGCGCCGGGGTTCTGCGCCAGGGTATCGATCAGGTCGATGACCTTGCCGACTTCGTTTCTGAGCGGCACGAAGCCCGAGCCGGTCTTGTTGCGGCTCTCGGCGATTTCGAAGACGCGGCGCTCGGCTTCGTCGAGGATCTCGGCGGCCGCGCGACCTTGCGGATCGTACGCGCCGTTGGCGATCTCGCCGCCGACGGAAATCAGCTGTCGGAGGGTGGAGCGCTCGCGAACGGCGTCGGCGTAGGCGCGCACGTTGGCTGCGCTGGGCGTGTCACGAACCAGCTGTGCCAGGTAAGGAAGGCCGCCGACCTCGGCCAGCAGACCTTTGCGTTCCAGCCATTCGGACAGGGTGACGGCGTCGGAAGGCTCGCCATTGGCGCCGCGCTCGGCGATGGCTTCGAAAATGATCTGGTGATCGCGACGATAGAAATCGTCGGCGACGATGCGGTCCGCGATGTTGTCCCAGACGCGGTTGTCCAGCATCAGGCCGCCCAGTACGGCCTGCTCCGCCTCGACGTTGTGAGGCGGGACTCGAATGTCGTCCACCGTCCGGTCTGGTCGGTCTTTTTCGCGGGCGCGACGGCCGCCCGCGAACGAGACCTTGCCTTCGGCTTCGGCCATCGGTGGCGCGCCGAAGTTATTCTTCGCCGATGATCACGACCGGCAGATCGACATTGACGTCGGTGTGCAGGTGCAGCTGCACGATGTGCTCGCCGGCCTGACGGATCGGGCCGTTCGGCATGCGCACTTCGGCGCGCTCGACCGTGTGACCGGCCTTCTTCAGCGCTTCGACGATGTCGCTGTTGCCGACCGAGCCGAACAGCTTGCCTTCGCCACCGGCCTTGGCGCTGAGCGTCAGCTTGAAGCCTTCGAGCTTGGCGGCACGCGCCTGGGCGCTGGCCAGCTCTTCCTTCGCGGCCTTCTCGAACTCGGCGCGACGGGCTTCGAACTTGGCGACGTTCTCCGGCGTGGCCAGCGTGGCCTTGCCCTGCGGCAGCAGGTAGTTGCGACCGTAGCCGGCCTTGACCTTGACCTTGTCACCGATGTTGCCGAGGTTGGCAACCTTCTGCATCAGAATGATTTCCATCAGCCTATCCTCAACTAAAAGAGGGCCTGAGTTAAACGTTCTGCGTCCGTGGACGCAGCCAATTGTCCGCAAAGCCCCAGATCGCGAGCATGAACACCACGATCGAGGTCACCGGCAGCACGATCAGCAATACATATATCGCCACCAGCCAGCCGCGATCCAGCCGTCCGACCGCCTTGCTGCGATGGGCGGCCGCGAGCCCCTGAAAGGCCAGCGCGGCAAACGCCACCCAGGCCAGCGAAGCCACCAGCGCCGAGTCGGTCAGCAGGGCCACGATGAACAGCACCGTGGTCGCGATTCCCAGCGCGCGCCCGAGGCGCAACTGCCGGTACTCGGCACCGAACGAACCCGGCGTGTCCAACAGCGACTGCCACCATCGACCCAGCAACGTCGCGCCGAACACGGTGGCCAGCGCGAGCGCGGCCAGCGCCCCCCACATGGTCCGGGACCAGGCGGCGATGATCACGTCGCGATCGCCTTCGATCTGCAGACCGGCCTTCGCCATCGAGGCCCAGACCAGCTCGATCTGCTCGCGCCACATGCCGACCGGATCGGGCAGGACCGCGAACAGCACGATCAGCAGCAGCGCCATGCTCAGCAAGGTGACCTGGAACGCCAGGTTCAGCGAGCCGGAGCTGCGCATCAACCAGCCCAACAGCATCGGGCCGAAAAACAGCAGGCCGATGGCAAAAAACAGCCAGCCCCCGGGACGCGCGACCGACAGCACCACCCAGCAGGCCGCCGCACCGGCGGTGAACGCCATCCCGACCGCGTAGCGCAGATCGAAACGCAGCGCCACCAGCACGGCAATGGCACCGGCAATCACCAGGAAGGGCAGCGGCAGCTGCGGGGAAAGCGCTCCGCTCATGGCGCTCGCAAAGGCGGCGCGCCACGGATGCCCTGTTAACCAGACAGCAATTGCACGGTGCATGTATCTACCCCGGCCCTTTGCGTAGGGCGCGGGGCGTGGGACCCGAAATTTCTCAGTGCTGGTCGGTGTACGGCAGCAGCGCCAGGAAACGGGCGCGCTTCACGGCCACCGCCAACTGACGCTGATAGTGCGACTTGGTGCCGGTGATGCGGCTCGGCACGATCTTGCCAGTCTCGGTGATGTAGCTCTTCAGGATGCCGAGATCCTTGTAATCGATCTGCTCGATCCCTTCGGCGGTAAAGCGGCAGAACTTGCGACGGCGGAAAAAGCGGGACATGGTGAACCTCCGGAAGTGAACGATGGATCAGGTCGAGGCGGACGCGCCTTCTTCCTCGTCGTCACGCGAGAAGCGCTCGTCGCGCTCTTCGTCGCCCTTCGCCATCGGCGAGGGTTCGGTGACGGCCTTGTCCATCTTGATGACCAGGTGCCGCAGCACCGCATCGCTGAAGCGGAACGCGCCGGTGAGCTCGGCCAGCGTCTTGCCGTCGACCTCGATGTTCATCAGCACGTAGTGGGCTTTGTGGACCTTGGCGATCGGGAACGTCAGTTGCCGACGGCCCCAGTCCTCGAGGCGATGCACGGTGCCGTTACCGGCCGCGATCATGCTCTTGTAGCGTTCCAGCATCGCCGGAACCTGTTCACTCTGGTCGGGGTGCACCAGAAAAACGATCTCGTAGTGTCGCATTGCTGCTCCTTGTGGGTATGCCGCCCCGGAACGAGACCAAGTGCGGCAAGGAGTTGAAGAAACTGCCCGCTCCGGCAAAGCCCGGGGGCGCAACAGGGCCGCGGATACTAGCCGAGCGCCCTGCCCGAAGCAAATGCAAGGAGCGCCAGCTCAGGTTTTCCCTGAACCGCGCCCCGGTGCGCAATCGATGATGCTGTATCGCGTCAAGACAAATCGGCACCGGCCGTTACAGCCCGGGACGGATCTCCGGCCAGGACTTTACATAGTGAACGGCTCATACAATCCATGGCTCGTGACGCTATCTTTCGTGGTAGCCGTCGGCGTGTCCTACACCGCCCTGAACCTCGCTTCACGCGTGGCGACCGCGCATCGCAAGTACGTGCGCATGTGGCTCGCCGGCGGCGCGTTCGCGATGGGCGTGGGCATCTGGTCCATGCACTTCATCGGCATGCTGGCGTTCACCCTGCCCATTCCGCTTTCTTACGATGTTGGCAAGACGCTGGCATCGCTGCTGGTGGCCATCCTGGTCTCCGGCTTCGCGCTCGCCATCGCCAGCCAGAAACAAAGCAGTCTGGGCCGCCTCGCCGGCGCCGCGGTCCTCATGGGGCTGGGCATTGCAGGCATGCACTACTCGGGGATGGCCGCGATCCGCATCGTTCCGTTCATTACTTATGAGCCGAAGCTGCTGATCCTTTCCATCGTCATCGCCATCGTGGCGTCGTTCGCGGCGCTGTGGCTGTTCTTCCGCCTGCGCGGCGGTGCTTCGTGGCGCATCTTCATGCAACGTGCAGCCGCTTCGCTGGTGATGGGCACGGCCATCGCGGGCATGCATTACACCGGCATGTTCGCATCGCAGTTCGCGCCCGACTCGTATTGCATCGGCGCGACGGGCCACAGCAACGGCTGGCTCGGCTTGCTGATCGGCTGCGGCGCGCTGGGCGTGCTGCTGATCACCATGATTCTGCTGATGTATGACGCGCACCTCGAGTCGCGCTCGCGTCAGCATGCAATCGCCCTGGAAGATGCCAATGCCCGCCTGCGTCACCTGGCCACGCACGATTCGTTGACCGAGCTGCCCAATCGTCTGTTGCTCGACGACCGTCTGACCCAGGCGATTTCCTATGCCGAGCGCCGCGCAGGTCGCGTCGCCGTGCTGGTGATCGATCTGGATCGGTTCAAGATGATCAACGACTCGCTCGGCCATCACGGCGGCGACGAGCTGTTGAAAGAAGTTGCCAACCGGCTGCGCGGCACCTTGCGCAAGAGCGATACCTTGGCGCGCACCGGCGGCGACGAGTTCGTGCTCATTGCCGATGAGATCGAAGGCCAGGCCGATGTCGAGATCCTGGCGCAGCGCCTGATCGCCTGCTTCGCCAAGCCCTTCCATATTCTGTCGGTGGACATTCACACCGCGCCCAGCATCGGCATCAGCATGTATCCGAACGATGGCGCGCGTGCCGAAGAGCTGGTGGTCGCAGCCGACGCGGCGATGTATCACTCGAAGAAAATCGGCGGCAACACCTACTCCTTCTTCACGCCGTCGATGAATGCCTTCGCCCAGCAGCGCCTGGAGCTGGAGAACGGCCTGCGTCGCGCGCTCGGCAATGGCGAGCTGGAGTTGCATTACCAGCCGAAGGTGGATGTCACGAGTGGTCGCATCAGCAGCACTGAAGCGCTGATCCGCTGGCGGCATCCGCAGCGCGGACTGATACCGCCGGACGATTTCATTCCGCTCGCCGAGGAGACGGGGCTCATACTGCAGATCGGCGAATGGGTGCTGCGCGAGGCCTGCCGGCAAGCGCGGCAATGGCAAGTCAACGGCATGGTGCCGGTACGGGTCGCCATCAATATGTCGGCCCAGCAGTTCCGGCAGAAGAATCTGCTCGCCATGGTGAAATCGGCGCTGGAGAACGCCAATCTCGAACCGACGTATCTGGAGATCGAGCTGACCGAGAGCGCGGTCATGCACAATGCCGCCGCGTCGGCGGAGATCCTCGAACAGCTGAGCCGGCTCGGCGTGCACATCTCCATCGACGACTTCGGCACCGGCTACTCCAGCCTGAACTATCTGCGCCGCTTCCCGCTCGACAAGCTCAAGATCGATCGCACCTTCATCAAGGATGTGGTCGCCAATCCCGAGGATGCGGCCATCGTGCACGCGATCATTTCGCTGGCGCACAGCCTGCGGCTGAAGGTGATCGCCGAAGGCGTCGAGACCGAGCAGCAGCTGGAATTCCTGCGCTCGCTCGGCTGCGATCAATATCAGGGATTCTTCTGCAGCCCGGCGATGACGCCCGAAGCGTTCGCGGAAATGATGCGCGCGAGGAACGGCACCAAGTTCGATCCGCTGGCGACCATGAGCCGCCTGTATGTGCCGCGCAGGACGGCGACCTGATTGCGATCAGACCGTCATTGACGCTGCCGGACCGCCTCGTACAGCAACACGCCGGTCGCGACGGAAACATTCAAGCTTTCCACGACGCCGCGCATCGGAATGCTGACCAGCGCGTCGCAATTCTCTCGCGTGAGACGGCGCAGGCCCGTGCCTTCCGCCCCCAGCACGACTGCGAGCGGACCAGTGAGCTTGCTCGCATACAGCGATTGCGTCGCCTGATCGTCGGTGCCCACGATCCAGATGTCCCGCTCCTTCAACCAGCGCAAGGTGCGCGCGAGGTTGGTGACCTGAATCAGCGGGACGGTCTCAGCCGCACCCGACGCAACTTTACGAACCGTCGCGGACAGGCCAGCCGCACGATCCTTCGGCACGATCACGGCCGTCACGCCGGCCGCGTCAGCCGTCCGTAAACAAGCGCCGAGGTTGTGAGGATCCTGCACGCCGTCGAGCACGAGCAGCAGCGGTGCTGTCGTCATCGAGTCGAGCAGGTCATCGAGCGCGCCCTCGCCCAACACGCCGACGCTGCGGATCTGCAGGCACGCGCCTTGATGGCGCTCATCGCCGGCCAATCGATCCAGCTCCTTGCTGTCGCGCAGTTCCGTCTTGATGCCTTTCGCCTGCGCCAGCTTCATCAGCTCGTGGATGCGCGCATCGTCCCTGCCCTTCTGCAGGATCAGGACAGAGGCGCGCTCGGGCCGCTGCTGCAACAGAGTGCGCACCGCGTGCAGCCCGAAAATGGTGGTGGATTCGGTCATCGTCGTCCTCGGTGCTGGTTGCGTCGACGTTGCCACGGCCCGCGCACCATGCGTTGACCGCCGCCCGCCTCGGCCAGCTCGAAGTCGATTTTACGTTCATCGATGACCACATTGATCAGTCGCACGCGCAAATGATCGCCCAACCGGAACGTGCGACCGCTGCGGGCGCCGACCATGCGATAACCGGACCTGTCCCGGGAGAAGTAATCGGCGCCGAGTGCGCTGACGTGCACCAGGCCGTCGATCTGCAAGCCTTTGACCTGCACGAACAGGCCGAAGTCGACCACGCCGGTGACCATCGTGTCGAACTCCTCACCGATCTTGTCACGCATGTACTCGCATTTGAGCCATGACATCGCGTCGCGAGTCGCCTCGTCGGCGCGTCGCTCGGTGTAGGAGCACGATTGTCCCAACGTCGCCACCATGCCCGCGGTCCACGGAAACGTGTCGGCATTGCCGCCTCGCAGGACGTGCCGGATGCCACGATGAACCATCAAGTCGGGATAGCGACGAATCGGCGAGGTGAAGTGCGCGTACTCGGACAACGCCAGGCCGAAGTGACCGATGTTCTCCGGTTGATACACCGCCTGCGGCATGGAGCGGATCACGACCGTCTGGATCAGATGCGCCTCTTCGTGACCGACGGCCCGCTGCAGCACCTCGCTCAAATCGGTCGGCTCGATGTCCCGGTCGGTCGGCAGATGAATATTGAAGCCCTGCAGGAACTGGCGCAGCTGCTCGAGCCGGTCCGCCTCGGGCTGACCATGCACTCGAAACAGCGTTGGAATCCGATGTTTCTTCAAGAAGCGCGCGGCCTGCACGTTCGCGGCAATCATGCATTCCTCGATCAGCCGGTGCGCGTCGTTGCGGGTGGCTTCCACCAGCGATGCGATCCGTCCTTGCGAGTCGAACTGGACTTTCAATTCCGGCGCATCGAAGTCGAGGGCGCCGCGCCTGGCGCGGGCGCGGTGCAGCGCCTTGAACACGCCGTAAAGTGCATTGAGCTGCGGGCCGAGCGCGGTCACTTCCGGCGCATGCACCGCGGCCGGATTGGCGAGATAGGCCGCAACCTTCGTGTAGGTCAGACGAGCGGCCGAGCGCATCAAGCCTTCGAAGAACTGCGCCCGGGTGACTTTGCCTTCGGCATTCACGCGCATTTCGCAGACCATGCACAACCGATCGACGTTGGGATTGAGCGAGCACAACCCGTTCGACAGCGCTTCGGGCAGCATGGGCAGGACACGATTCGGGAAATAAACCGAGGTGCCGCGCAAGGTTGCCTCACGATCCAGAGCCGAGTTCGGCGCGACGTAACTTGCCACGTCCGCAATGGCAACGAGCAATCGCCAACTGCCACCGCGCAACGGCTCGCAGTACACCGCATCGTCGAAGTCGCGGGCGTCTTCACCGTCGATGGTCACCAGCGGCAGATCACGCAGGTCTTCACGACCGCGCTTGGAGGCCGCCGATACCGAGCTGCCGAACGCTTCGGCTTCCGCCACCACTTCCGGAGGAAACTCGAACGGCAGACCGTGCGAGTGAATCGCGATGTCGGTCTCCATGCCCGGCGCGGCATGCTCGCCGAGCACGCGCGTGATATGCCCCAGCGGCTGGGCCGTCTTGGAAGGTTGCTCGATGAGCTTCACCAACACGACCTGCCCCGGGCGCGCCTCGCCCAGATGCTGTCGAGGCACCAGGATCCTGTGACCGATGCGCGGATTGTCCGGCACCACGAAACAGATCCCGGATTCGTCGTACAGCCGCCCGACGATCTCACGCGTATTGCGTTCGAGCACTTCGACGATGGAGCCTTCGGGACGGCCGCGATGATCGGTGCCACTGATGCGCACGGCGGCACGGTCGCCATGCATGGTCTCGAGCATTTGTCGTGGCGCGAGATAGATCGGCGCCGAACGATCGTCCGGCATCAGGAACCCATGGCCGTCCTTGTGGGCGCTGACCGTGCCGACGACCAGCGACAGCCGCTCGCGTAAACAGTACTCATCGCGGCGGTTGCGGATGATGGTGCCCGACTGCAGCAGCTGCTCCAGCTCCTTGGTCAGGCGTTTGCGGGCCGAGGCGCCGTTGCGCTGGGCGCGCTGGGCCAGCTCATCGAAGTCGAGCGGCCGGCCGGCGGCCTGCAGCACCTGGGGCAGGCTCGGCTGGTCCCGGGAGACCCGGGCTCGGGACGGGGTGCCGGTCCGGGCGGCCGGGCGAGTCGAGGGCTTTTTGGCTTTACGAGTTTTTTTTCTTGGCTTCATAGGGATTCACAGGGGAAAACCTTGGGCTTGTCATTGACAGCCCTAAAGGTCATCGGTACATTGCGCGCCTCTTGCGGGGTGAGCCCCGCGTTCCCTTCCTTGCCCAGGTGGCGGAACTGGTAGACGCGCTGGTTTCAGGTACCAGTGGAGCGATCCGTGGAGGTTCGAGTCCTCTCCTGGGCACCATCTCTCACTGATTAGAAGAACGAACATGAAGGCAGCGATAGTACCGCATTGACGGTGACGCTGCCTCACAGTGACGGAACCCCGCCGGCGGCCCGGTGTTTGACTTCATGTGCTCAGGCACCGTTGTCATCACCTTCGCCTGAAGGGCCCGCATGTCGCCATCTCCGCATCCTGAACTGTTAGGCGCAGTATGCTCGGATGGTGTCGTACGCTTTCGCGTCTGGGCGCCCGAGGCGCGCCGCGTCGACGTGGTGTTCGAAGGCGGAAATTACCAGTCGTTCGCGCTCACACGCGAAGACGGCGGTTACTTCTCCGGCATCGCGACTACATCGGCTCGGCTATATAAGTACAAAGTGGACGACGCCGGTCCCTGGCCCGATCCCTGCTCCCGGTTTCAACCGCGCGGCGTGCATGGCCCATCGATGCTGGTCGATCCGAGCGCATTCGCGTGGACGGATACGAACTGGCGCGGCATCGGCATCGAACGACAGGTCATCTATGAATTGCACATCGGCACGTTCACGCCCGAAGGAACGTTCGATGCAGCCGCGGAAAAACTCGAATACCTGCGCGAGCTCGGCATCACGGTACTGGAAGTCATGCCGGTCGCCGAGTGTCCCGGCCGCTGGAACTGGGGCTATGACGGCGTGCAGATCTATGCGCCCTATCATATGTATGGCGATCACGAGGCGTTCAAACGATTCGTCGATCGCGCGCATGCACTCGGCCTGGCCGTCATACTCGACGTCGTCTACAACCATGTCGGACCGGACGGCAATTATCTGCCCTGCTTCAGTCCGCATTATTTCAGCCGGCGTTATCGCACCGACTGGGGCGAGCCGTTCAACCTGGACGAGGAACACAGCGCCGGCGCTCGCGAATTCCTCATCGGCAATGCGTGCTACTGGATCCGCGAGTTTCATCTGGACGGCTTCCGGCTCGATGCCACGCAATCCATTTTCGATGCCAGCAGAACTCACCTGCTCGCCGAGCTGACGCAGCGCGCCCGCGCGCTCGCCCAGCCTCGACGCATCATTTTCATTGCGGAGAACGAGCCTCAGTGCAGCGAACATCTGCTGCCGGTCGATGCCGGCGGTTTCGGCATCGATGCAATGTGGAACGACGACTTCCACCACAGCGCGCGTGTAGCTCTGACAGGCAGCCGTGACGGTTATTTCAACGACTACACCGGACGCGCCCAGGAATTCGTCTCGTGCGTGCGCCGGGGGTTTCTTTATCAGGGCCAATGGTATTCGTGGCAAAAAAAGTGCCGCGGCTCGCCGCTGCGTGATCGTGAAGCCGCGGCCTGCGTGATCTTTCTGCAGAACCACGATCAGGTTGGAAACACCGCCACGGGGGTACGCATTCATCTCCACTCGGCAGCCGCGCGCTACCGAGCACTGACTGCACTGACGTTACTCGCTCCGCAGACACCGCTGTTATTCATGGGACAGGAGTTCGGCGCATCGACCACATTTACTTTCTTCGCCGACCACACAGCAAAGCTTTCGCGCGAGGTGCATGCCGGCCGCCGCGAATTCGTCGGCCAGTTTCGTGCCTACGCGGATCCGCGATTGCAGGCATCGATTCCGGATCCGGGCGCCGAGCGGACTTTTTCAGACTCCAAGCTCGACTGGACCGAATGCGCTCGCAACGGACACATGCTGAGCCTGCACCGCGACCTGTTACGGCTGCGCAGCGGCGATCCGGTGATCTCACGACAGGACCTCGCCAGCATCGATGGCGCCACCCTGAGCGAGCACAGCTTCGTGCTGCGCTGGTTCGATGCCGAGCATGGCGATCGTCTGCTGATCGTGAACCTGGATCGGGAGCTGGCTGCCGGGTCCATCGCCGAGCCGCTGGTCGCGCCGCCGCCCGGCAATGGCTGGCAGATGAGATGGAACAGTGAAGCCCCCGAGTATGGAGGATTGGGTGCATACGAGCCGGCCGCCGACCACGGATGTGGCGCCTGGCGCATTCAGGCGCAATGCGCCGTGCTGCTGGTGGCGGCACCCCGCATCGTCATTTCCGAGGTACGCGCATGATTAGCGATCGACAGATCGTATTGAGCTGGAACCGCGAGAGCGACCCTTCATTCCTGCGTAACCGCGAGTGGCTGGTGACCAACGGCCTCGGCGGCTATGCGTCCGGCACGCTGGCCGGCATTCCAGCGCGCAAATATCACGGCCTGTTCGTCCCCAATCTGGCTTCGCCCAAGGGACGGCACATTCTGATCTCCCGCTGCGACGAATGGGTCATGATGAACGATCGCCAGATGCACCTGGGCGGCGCGGAGTACGAGTCGGAACGCTTCGAGGGCGAGCTGCACCTGTTCCTGAAAGAGTTTCGCCTGGATCATCGCATCGCCGTGTGGACCTTCGAACACGAAGGCGTGGTGTTCGAAAAATCGGTCACCATGGTGCACAACCAGAACACGGTGTGCGTGCAGTATCGGCTGCTGCAAGGCGAAGCTCTGGAGCTGCACGTCCGGCCGTATGTTTCTTTCCGACGCCACGACGAGTCGCCTCGGGCCGAGCCCGGTTCGTTCATGCTGGAAGTGCGCCGTGGGCGACACGAGGTGCGACATACCGATTCCGACATCGTGCTGCGGTTTGGCTTGCGCCCCGGCCCGACCGCCTTCGTGACCGAGGAGCGGGACGAAAGCAATTTCGTGTATCGCATCGAGCGCGACCGCGGCGATCCGGAGTTCGAAAGCGCGTTCAGTCCCGGCTATCTGCTGGCGAGTGTGCGGCCCAATCACCCGGCGGTGTTCGTCGCTTCCACTCACGCGTGGGAGCGACTGGAGTTCGACGGACCGGCGGTGTTCGACGCGGAACGTCAGCGTCTGGATCATCTGCTGAGTCTCGCGCCGGCGTTGAAGAACGATCCGGTCGCCGAACAGCTGGCGATGGCGTCCGATCAATTCATCGTGCTGCCGGGCAGCCGCCTGGAAGAAAGCGTGCTCGCACAAGCCGCCGGCGGCGAGCTGCGCAGCGTCTATGCCGGCTATCACTGGTTCGGCGACTGGGGCCGCGACACCATGATCAGCCTGGACGGACTCACGCTATGCACCGGCCGCTATCGTGAAGCGGGCGCGATCCTCAGCACGTTCTCGCACTACGTGAAGGATGGCCTGCTGCCCAATCTGTTTCCCGAGGGCGAGCGACAGGCGCTGTATCACACGGTAGACGCGACACTGTGGTACTTCCACGCAATCTCGCGATACCTGGATACGACCGCGGATCGGGCGCTGCTGAGAAATCTGTTCCCGGTGCTCCAGTCCATCATCCAGCATCATATGGACGGCACGCATTTCAACATTCACGTCGATGCCAGGGACGGCCTGATCTCGGCCGCGGCGGAGGGTTATCAATTGACCTGGATGGATGCCAAGGTGGACGACTGGGTCGTCACCCCCCGACGTGGCAAGCCCGTGGAGATCCAGGCGCTGTGGCACAACGCCCTGCAACTGATGGCGCATTGGGCCAGCGAGCTGCGTCAGCCGCACGAGCAGTATCAGAACCTCGCCGCCCAGGTGCGCGATTCATTCAATCAACGCTATTGGAACGAGGAGCGCGGCTGCCTGTATGACGTAATCGACGGGCCGGACGGCGACGACGACAACATTCGTCCCAACCAGATCTTCGCGATCTCCCTGCAGCATCCGGTGCTGTACCAGCGTCATTGGAAACAAGTCGTCGACGTGGTGCGGGACAAACTGTTGACTGCTTACGGCCTGCGCACGCTGAGCACTGACCACGCGGACTACAAGTCGCATTATCGAGGCAACCTGCGTGAGCGGGACGCGGCGTATCACCAGGGAACGGTGTGGCCCTGGCTCATTGGCCATTACATCGATGCTTATTTGCGCGTGTACCCGGACCCGGTCAGCGCGCGAGGGTTGCTGGAAGCTTTCCCCGGCCATCTGTACGACGCCGGTATCGGCAGCATCAGCGAGATCTTCGACGCCGAGGAGCCGTTCGCTCCAGGCGGCTGCATGGCGCAGGCCTGGAGCGTGGCCGAAGTGCTGCGGGCCTGGTTGAAAACCCGGCCCGGGGGATCAAGCCGCCGCTGATTCGGGCTTCTGCTCGGCCGGCTGCGCGCGATCTTCCTGGCGATACATCGCGAGCAGCTGGCGAAAGTCGGGTGAGGTCGCTGCGAGCAGCGCCGCGGGACCTTGCGCGACGACACGGCCTTCATGCATCACGATCACTTCGTCGAAGCGGTCGAGCAAATGCAGTCGATGGATGGACGAGACGATGCACGAGTTCGGTAAAGCCGCGAAGATGTTGTCATAGACGCGTGCTTCGGTGCGCGAATCCAGCGCCGCGGTGGGTTCGTCGAACAACACCAAGTTGCTGTCAGCCGCCGCGAGAATGCCTCGGGCAAGCGCGATGCGCGCGCGCTGACCGCCAGACCAGTTCGCGCCGCGTTCGACGACCGCAGTGCTCAATCCGTTCGCGTCATTGGGAATGAAATCGCTGACGCAAGCGATGTTCATCGCGTCCGAATATTGGGCTTCGGTGGGCGCGCCCGCATGCGTTGCGCACAGGCCCAGATTCTCCGCGAGCGTCCCTTCGAGAACTTCTGCGTCCTGCGGCACCAGGGTGACGTTCGCTTTCAGCATTTGAGCCGCGGCGGACGGCGTGACGATCGCTGGGCCGTTACGGCGATCGATCGCGACGCGATCCGCCTCGTACAAGCCCGCCAACACTCGCAGCAACGTGCTCTTGCCCGAGCCGCTGCCACCGATCAATGCATAACGGCGCCCCTGCTGAAGGGACAGCGACACGCCATTGAGCGTCGGTCGCTCACCGCGCGCACCGGGATGGCTGAACGTCAGATCACGCACCATGTAGTACTCCGAATCCGACGACGAGGGCCGTAACAGCTCGATACCGCTCTCATCGGCGGTTTTCATGGGCGTCTCTCGAATCGGATCGGCGCTGGCGTAGTCAGCGTGCTGGCGCGCGAAGTTCTGGAAGTTCGAAGCAAACGTGGAGATCACGCCGCTGGCCTGCGACGCGTACTCCCACACCATGTACAAGCTGCCGAGCATGAGGGTCTTCGCACCCACGCTCGCGTCGGTGTGACGCAAGGCCAGCCACGCGAACAGCGCAACCAGGCCGCAGCTCAGGATCTTGCTGCAAACATCGACCGTGCACCACTTCGCCTCGTTCAACACGATGGACCGGCGCATGGGCGCGAAGATGGCCTCGAGCCGACGCTGTATCAACCCAGTGATGGCGCGCGCCTGACGGAGCGCGAACACGCTGGTGATATTTCCCAGCGCGTCAAGCAAGGCTGCGGAATAGCGGCGCTCGGCGTCGTTCTCGCGATGCGCGAGCCGAATCATCGCGCGATCGAAGCCGATGACCGACACGCATATCACTACGAAGCCCACGACCGCGCTCATGCCGACGTACGGCTGCAGCAGCCACAACGCGACGATGGGCCCGACCAGCCGGACCGCGCTGCTCAGATAGATGAACTGGCTCTGTGCGAACGACGACAGCGCCGAGCTGCTCTGCTGCAGCCGATGCGCGGTGACTCCGGAGTGATTGGCTTCGTGCCAGGACAGCGGCAGGGACAGCAGGCGCTGAAACAATCCCTCCGAAATGCGACGGCGGATCTCCAGCGCAACGTTGCGTTCGAGCAGGCGGCCGGGACCGTGGAATACCCAGCTGAGTGCGGTGGCGCCGACCACCAAGGACAGCCACAGACCGGCCTGGCCGATGCCCTCGGCGCCACTCGCCTGCAGAACGTTGATGGCGCGACCGGCGAAATACGGCACGCTCAGCAGCACGCATTGAGCGGTCAACAGCAGGATCACGGCGCCCAGGAACTGGACGCGTCGCCCATGCGACTCTTGCCAGAGATGTTTGTAGAGATAGAAGACGCCGCCGCGCCTGGCGGCTGCCGCCGGGCTGACCGAAGAGGATTCGCTCATGCGTAGCTTACATAACCAGAAGTGCCAGGCGCGCACTTTAGGCTGCAGCTACGTAGCTGAGTGTGAAGGACTCGACGCTTCGCGCCTAAGACTTTCGCTGAGATTGGGGCCCGTGAAGCGTCAATGTCGCAACATGGCGGCACAGCTCTTCGCGCAGTGTTCGCAGGCGTCGACACACTCCTCCATGCCGTCCAGCTTGCGACAGCTCTCGGCGCATTCCGCGCACACCCGCGAACAGGCGCGGCACAGCTCTTCATGCAGAGCGAAGTTCGCGAGCATCGCGTCGGCGGTTACCCGACACAGCTCGGCACAGATGATCATCAGGCGGAAATGCGCCGGTTCGACGTGCGGACCGCCCTGCTCCAGGCAGTGGTTCATGGCCATGCTGAAACAAACGCGATAGCACCGCTCGCAGTCTTCGATGCATTGTTTCATGTCGGTGGCCGGGTGCTCACCGGGGGTGGAAGTCGCTGTGCTCATGACACTGATCCGATGGTTTGGAGGATGGAACGGCCGGGGCGCGTCAGTGCAGCGCCCCGACCCCGGCGTCAATGGTCAATGCTGAACGCCCCTGTTGTCGCCTCCGCCTCGGGTCCCGGAGGTTCCGGTGCCGCTCGCGCCGGCGCCCTGCATCGAGGACTGAGTGCCCTGGCTGGCGGACTGGGTTCGCTGCTGGTCCTGCAGGCGAATACTGTTCTGCACTTCCTTCACGCCCGAGATGCGCTCGGCGAGCGACTCGGCCCGACGTTTGTCTTCCCGCGAGCTGACGTACCCGCTCAGAGTCACTTCGCCATCCTTGACCGAGACCTCGATGTTGCTCGCATCCAGGCGATCGTCGTCGGTCAGGCAATCGCACACTTCTTCCTTGATGCGTTCGTCGGAACGTTTGTAACCGCGCGGGCCGCGCCCCCGGAACATGCCGGATTCCTGCTGCCCCCATTGCCGGCCCTGAGAACCCTGCGAGCCGTACAGGTCCATGCCCGGACCGCGACTGCCGTACTCATCGCCGACGCCGCTCTCGCTGCCGCCAAAATCACCATAGGCGCGACCGCCGCTGGGGCGTCCCAATCCGCGCATCGACTGGCCACGGCGTGGATCGGAGCCCTGGCTTTCGTTGAAGCTCTGACCCTGGTAGCCGCCGCGGCCCTGGAAACCGCCTTGCCCGAACCGGCTGCGCTCATAGCCGCGATAGTTGTAATCGCCCTGGCTGCCGCCGCCCTGGCCGTACTGCGTGCCCGCTTCGCCCCATCGCCCCTGGCCGCCTTGATAGCTGCCGCCGCTGCCACCGTAACCGCGATAGTCTCCGGTGCCGCTGCTGCTGAAGCCGCCGTAGTTGGCATCGCGATCGTATTGGCCATGCACGTCGCGATTGCGCCATTGCTCGTCCTCGCGACCTTGCCACCCGCCCATCTCATTGCCGTAATGGCCACGGCCACCGCCGCCTGAAAATTCACGGCCGCGTCCGTAGCCGCTTTCGCTGTAACGTCCGCTCTGACCGTAACGCGCGCCCTGCCCGGACTGTCGCTGTCCGTATTCCTGGTCGTAGTCGCCCTGACCGTAGCCGCGGTTGTAGCGCGAGCCCTCGTCGCGCTCGCGACCGCCGCCACCGTAACCGCCTCGTCCACGGCCGCCTTGTTCGCTGCTGTAGTAGTCCCGTTCCATCGACTCGCGCGCGAGCCGCGAGTCATCGTCATCGCTCTGCGTGTATTGATTGTCTCGGTCTCGATCGCGATCGCGCAGTCGCCAGCGCTCGTCGCGATCCCGATTCCAGTCACTTCGGTAATTGCTGTAAGCCATTTGCATCTCCTTCCGCTTCGGGAATTGATCACCGGCGTGCGAAATCAATTCTCCGAGGGATCGGGAGTTCCGAGCCGCGCGCACGCAAAAACGCGCGCGTAAATCCGTTACGCGCGCGAGTTTTTTCTGACAGAGATGAAGCGGCCGACCGACGCGATCGGCGCTCGTGCAAGGCTCAGTCGAAGGGATGCTTCAACACGATGGTCTCGAGCCGGTCGGGGCCGGTCGAGATGATGGAGATGGGCGCGCCGACCAGCACTTCGAGACGACGCAGATACGACTGCGCGTTCTTGGGCAATTCGTCGAACGTCTTCACGCCGGCCGTGCTTTCTTTCCAGCCCGGATGCTCTTCGTAGATCGGCGCGCAGATCGACAGCGCTTCGGCGCCGACCGGCAACAGATCGCGGCGCTCGCCCTTCACCTTGTAGCCGACCGCAACGCGAACCGTGTCGAGGCCGTCGAGCACGTCGAGCTTGGTGATGCACAAGCCGGAGATGCCGTTGATCTCCACGGCGCGACGCAGGCTTGCCGCATCGAACCAGCCGCAGCGACGTGGACGACCCGTGACCGAGCCATACTCGTTGCCCTTCACCCGCAAGTGCTCGCCGACCTCATCGTCGAGCTCGGTCGGGAAGGGACCGCTGCCGACTCGCGTCGCATACGCCTTCGCCACGCCGAGCACGTAATGCAACTGCTGCGGGCCGACGCCTACGCCCGCGCACGCCTGACCAGCGATGCAGTTGCTCGAAGTCACGAACGGGTACGTGCCGTGATCGATGTCGAGCAATGCCGCCTGCGCACCTTCGAACAGCAGGCGCTTGCCGGCGCGGATCAACGCGTTCACTTCGCCGGACACGTCCGCGACCATGGGCTGCAGCCGCTCGCCCAGCGCGAGCGCTTCATCGAGGGTCTGCTGGAAGTCGATGGCCGGCGCCTTGAAGTAATTGCGCAACACGAAGTTGTGATAATCGAGCACCTCGCCGAGCTTGGCGGCGAAGCGCTCGCGCGCGAACAGGTCCTGCACGCGAATCGCGCGTCGGGCGACCTTGTCCTCGTAGGCCGGACCGATCCCACGACCGGTGGTGCCGATCTTCGCCGCGCCGGCCGCTTCTTCTCGCGCCTTATCGAGCGCGATGTGATGCGGCAGGATCAACGGACAGGCTTCGGAAATGCGCAGACGCTTCGGAACGTCGATGCCGGCGGCCTGCAGCTCCGAGATTTCATCCAGCAGCGCCTTGGGCGAGAGCACCACGCCGTTGCCGATGAAGCAGGTGACGTTGTCGTGCAGGATGCCGGAGGGAATCAGCCGCAGAATGGTCTTGCGGCCATTGATCACCAGCGTATGGCCGGCGTTGTGGCCGCCCTGGAACCGCACCACGCCCGCGACGCGATTGGTCAGCAGGTCGACGATCTTGCCCTTGCCTTCATCGCCCCACTGGGCACCGATGACGACAACATTGCGATGGCTACTCATTACGGACTCGGGATCAAAAGGAAGGATTCTAGGAGCGCACGAAGTACAACAGGATCAGGCCGGCACTCATGCTCGCGAGGCCGAACAGCCGCAGCTGCCGGTCCTGCAGACTGGACAGCGCCTGCAGCAGGCGCTTCACCGATGGCGGGCTGAGAAACGGCATTACGCCCTCCAGCACCAGGTACAGCGCCAGCGCCGCGAGCAGGTCCGACCAGTCCACGGCGTCAGCGCTTGTTGGCTCGATTCAGGTACTTGAAGAAGTCGCTGTCCGGAGAAATCACCAGCACGTCGTTATCGGTGCCGATGGCCAACCGATACGCCTGCAGGCTGCGATGGAACGAATAGAACTCGGCGTTGCGATTGTAGGCGCGCGCATAGATGTCCGCCGACTTCGCATCGCCCTCGCCCTTGATGATTTCCGACTCGCGATACGCTTCGGCAAGGATCTCGGTGCGCTGACGGTCCGCTTCGGAACGCAGCTTCTCGGCATTTTCCTCACCCTCGGCGCGCAGCCGCTTGGCCTGGCGGTCGAAGTCCTGGCGCATGCGGCTGAACACCGATTCGCTCACTTCCTCGGGCAGATCGATCTTCTTCACGCGCACGTCCACCAGCTGCAGGCCGAGCCCCTTGGTGCTCTCTTCGGCCAGCTTGAGGATTTCGCCGGTGAACTCGGCGCGCTCGGCCGCCACCACCTGTTGAATGGTGCGACGGGCGATCACGCCCTTGATGCCGTCCTTCACGATGCTGCCGAGACGGCCCGCGGCAATTTCACGATCGCCGCCCGAAGTCGCCTGGTAGTAGGTGGAAACATCGGCGATGCGCCACTTGATGTAGAAGTCGATGCGCAGGATCTTGCCTTCGCTGGTCAGGAACTGCTCCGACGGATAGTTCTTGGTGTCGATACGACGCTCGAACTTGCGGATGTTGTTGACCATCGGGACCATGAAATGCAGCCCCGGCGTGTAGTCGGCGCGCACGATCTCGCCGAAGCGGAACTTGATCGCCAGCTCGGTCTCGCGCACGGTGAAGGTCGACATGGCCAGCACGAAGGCCACCACTGCCGCCAGGATCAGAATCAGGAAGCCACGGCCGGCCATTAGCGGGTCCCTCGCGTACGACGATCGCCAGAGACGCTGGTCGCGTCGCTGCTCTCGGGGCTCTCGACAGTCATGCTGGGCTCACTGGTGGACACACGGGGCACGCGACGGCTCTGTTCGAGCAGCTTGTCGATCGGCAGATAGATCAGGTTGCCGCTGCCGTTCTGGGTCGCGAGCACCACCTTCTTGCTGGAAGCGAGCACGTTCTCGATGGTTTCCAGATACAGGCGCTCGCGCGTCACCGCCGGCGCACGTTCATACTCGGTCAGCAGCGCGACGAAACGATCGGCTTCACCTTCGGCCTTGGAGATCTTCTGGGCGCGATAGGCTTGCGCCTCCTGCACCTGGCGAACCGCGGCACCGCGGGCGCGCGGAATCAGATCGTTCGAATAGGCTTGCGCGGCCAGCGACAGACGATCGCGGTCCTCGCGCGCCTTGATCGCATCCTGCTGGGCCGGCGCCACTTCGTTCGGCACCTTCACGTCCTGCAGGTTCACGGCGGTGACTTCCAGGCCGACCTTGTAGGCATCCAGCGTGCGCTGGATCAGCTCCTTGGTGCGGGCCACGATTTCCTGACGGCCGCTCTCGAGCACCCCGTCCAGCTTGCTGCGACCGATGATCTCGCGAATCGCGCTCTCGCTGACTTCCCGGAGCGTCTGCTCCGGCTGGTTGACGTTGAAGGCATAGTCCAGCGGGCTGGCCCGGCGGAACTGCACTTCCATGTTGATATCGACCATGTTCTCGTCCGAGGTCAGCATGCGCGTCTGCTCGCTGAAGCTCTCGATGGTCTGGATGTTCACGATCTGCTTGGTCTCGATCGGCCACGGCAGGTGCCAGCGCAGACCCGGCATGGTGGTCGCGACGTGCTTGCCGAAACGCAGAATGACGCCGCGTTCGGCGGCGTCGACCGTGTACAGGCCGCTGAACGCCCAGATGGCCGCCAGCACCAGCACGATCGTGCCGATCCCGAAGCCGCGTCCCGGGCCCGCCCCGCCGACGGAGCGATTGCCGCCGCCTGTGCCGCCGAACAGGCCGGCCAGCCGACGCTGCAGGTTGCGCAGCACTTCGTCCAGATCGGGCGGTCCCTGGTCGGGCTTGTTGCCGCCGCCCCAGGGGTTGCGCTTGCCACCGGAGTTACCGCCGGGTTCGTTCCACGCCATGGTTTTGAATGACTTTCTGTCTGAGAACTAAAGGGTTTTAGGAGGTTTTGGACATCGACCGGCGAATCCAGCTTGTCGCACCCGAAACGGCCGATTTTAGGAATGGCCCCCGGAGGTTACAAGCTTTTAACCATCCGCCAGCGCTTCCGGCAACCCTTCGGATCGGCAAAGGTGCTCGAACGCCCGCCGGGGCATGGACACTTCCAGGTCCACCGCGCCACTGGGCAGGGCATGCTCGGCAAGCACCGCGCCGGCCGCGAAGAACCGGGCCCGCGCCCGCCCCTCTTCGGGTTGCAGAACGATATGACGATGGACCAGCTCCGGTCCCAAAAATTCGCCGATGGCGTCGACCAGCAGCTGGGTGCCCTCGCCGGTCTGCGCCGACAGCCACACCCGGCGGGTCGCCCCATTCTCGCCCCGCTCCACCTGTGCGGGCTCGCCGATCAGATCGGCTTTGTTGAAAATCTCGATCTGCGGCAGGTCGCCTGCACCAACTTCGCTCAGCACCTGGTTGACCTGGGCGATGCGCTCGCAGCGATTCGGATCGGCCGCGTCGATGACGTGGAGCAGGAGCGTCGACTCGCGCGCCTCCTGCAATGTCGAACGGAACGCCGCCACCAGCTCGTGGGGCAGATCGCGCACGAATCCGACCGTATCCGCCAGCAATGCAAAGCGCGCGTCCGGCAATTCCAGCCGACGCACCGTCGGATCGAGCGTCGCGAACAATTGATCGGCCGCGTAGGCGCCCGCGCCCGTCAGTCTGTTAAATAGAGTGGACTTGCCGGCGTTGGTGTAACCCACCAATGCAACGGTCGGTATTTCCGCTCGCTTGCGTTCCCGCCGCGTGGTCGCACGCTGCGTGAGTACTTTGTCCAGCCGGGCATTCAGCGTACGAATCCGGGCCGCCAGCAAGCGACGGTCGGTTTCCAGCTGCGTTTCACCGGGACCGCGCAGACCGATACCGCCCTTCTGACGCTCCAGGTGGGTCCAGCCTCGCACCAGCCGGGTGGCGATGTGTTTCAGCTGGGCCAGCTCGACCTGCAGTTGACCTTCGAAACTGCGGGCCCGCTGCGCGAAGATGTCCAGGATCAGTCCGGTGCGATCCAGCACCCGGCATTTGAACAGCGCTTCCAGATTGCGTTCCTGGCTGGGCGACAAGGCGTGATCGAAAACCACCAGATCCGCGCCGAGCTCCTGCACCCGGGCCCGAATCTGTTCGGCCTTGCCGCTGCCAATGTACAGGCGGGGATCCGGCACCTTGCGAGTGCCGGCGATGAGGTCGAGTACTTCGGCGCCGGCCGAACGTGCCAGCGCCTCGAACTCGCTCAGCTCATCTTCACCGGGAGGACCTCCCAGCCCGATGCGGACCAGGAGCGCACGTTCGCCGCTGCGAGGACGTTCAAACAACAACGAGCTCCCACACCGACAAGCTCAGTCTCACTCGCTCGCTGCCACGGACTCCGCGCCTTCTTCTTCGCTCGTCGGCAGACGGATGGCCCGTGCCGGAACGACTGTGGAAATCGCGTGCTTGTAGACCATCTGGCTGACACTGTTCTTCAGCAAGACGACGAACTGATCGAACGAGTCGATCTGACCTTGTAGTTTGATGCCGTTCACCAGGTAAATGGAGACCGGGACGCGCTCCTTGCGCAATGTGTTCAGGAACGGATCCTGTAATGATTGCCCTCTGGCCATCATTTATCTCCTTGTTATGCCTTCGAATTCTTTGGTTGAGCTTTGCCGACTAATGCCGCTTCCCTGCAGCTGCACGACAGCCGACGGGCACCATCCGGTAACCGCTGCGATGCCGCAGTTTAGCACAGCGATGTTCCCGTCGAAGCTGCCTTTGATTCAATACGCAGCTGCATCAGTGTCACGAGTGAACCGCTGTGCCCGCCCACAACGAAACGATCATCACACCATGCCTCGAACGAATGTAGCGACGGCATTCTCTATCGGGCCGGCCGCGGTGGAATCAAGGGCATCACACCATTGCACTTCATCTTCGGCCCGTAACCAGATGAGTTGTCGCCGCGCCAGCTGTCGGGTTGCGAAAATCGCGCGCTGCACCGAAGCAGTTAAAGACTCGTTGCCACACAAATGTTCCCATAGCTGGCGATAACCGACGGACCGTATCGCGGGCAACTCGGCGTGCAGATCGCCGCGCTGTTGCAGTCTTCTTACCTCGTCCAGCAGGCCCGCCTGCATCATGCGTTCGAAACGCCGTTCGATGGCCTGGTACAGCCGCTCGCGATCGCTCGGCGCCCAGGCGAAAGCGGCGAACTTCAACGAGGGATCGGCCGGTCGGGTTTGTGCGTGCAGCTCGCTTAGCGTCTTGCCGGTCAGCCGGTGTACTTCGAGCGCCCGCTGTATTCGCTGTCCATCGTTTGGTTGGATTCGCTGCGCGGTCAACGGATCGAACACTGCCAGTTGCGCATGTAACGCAGGCCAGCCCGAGCGCGCCGCTTCGGCGTCAATTTCCTGTCGCACATTGGCGTCGGCCTGGGGCATCTCGGCCAGGCCACGACGCAGCGCGCGGAAATACAACATCGTGCCGCCGACCAGCACGGGCAGCTTGCCTCGGCCACGGATGTCTGCAATCGCATGCACCGCGTCGCGTACGAACTGCCCCGCCGAATACGGTTGCGACGGATCGAGGATATCGACCAGGTGATGCGGAAAACGTTCCAGCTCCTCGCGCGAGGGTTTTCCCGTACCGATGTCCATGCCGCGATAGACCAGCGCCGAATCGACGCTGACGATCTCGATCGGATATTTCTCCGCCAGGCGCAGCGCCAGATCGGTCTTGCCCGCGCCGGTCGGGCCCATGATGAGCGGAATCGGCGCTGGTTGCGTGAGCTGGTTCATCGTCCTCGAAGGAACATGCGATCCAGATCGGCCAGGCTCACGTACGTCCAGGTGGGCCGACCGTGATTGCATTGATCGCTGCGCACGGTGCGCTCCATCTCTCTGAGCAATGCATTCATTTCGGGCACGGCAAGATTGCGATGCGCGCGCACGGCGCCATGACAGGCGATGGTGCCGAGCACTTCGTTGATGGCCTCTTCGATACCGCGCGTCGAGCCATCGGCCGACAGGTCGGCGCTGATCCGTCGCAACAACTCGTCCAGATCCTTTTGCGCAAGGAACGCCGGCACCGCTCGAATCTGCACGCTGGTCGGGCCGCTGCGCATGACGTCCAGCCCGAGCCGACTCAACGCCGCTGCATGTTCTTCCAGAACATCCGCTTCCGATGCCGCCACGGAAACGGACAACGGCACCAGCAGCGGCTGACTCGCCACGCCGCCGTTCTCGAGCGCCGCTTTCATGCGCTCGTAGGTCGTACGCTCGTGAGCAGCGTGCATGTCGACCAGGATCAAGCCGTCGGGCGCTTGCGAAAGAATGTAAATGCCATGCAGCTGCGCGAGCGCGAAGCCGAGCGGCGGTGTTTCGGGCTGCGACTCGACTTCCGGCAATGTTCTCTCATCCAACGACGCGGGCACTGCACTGCTTCTTTCGAATGCAGGCGGCGACGGATAGGCCGCGGACGGCTGACGAAAATACGCTGGCGGCGCGGACTCGGACACGCGCAGCCCCAGCGACGCCTGATTCGGCCCACGCATCGGCCACATCGAGACCGGCTCGGCGGTCGGCATGAGCGAGTTCGCATCGGTCGGTGGCGGCGCCGCACTGGCCGCGCCGGCATACGTTTCCCGCAACACCCGCTCGACCGTCTTGAACAGGAAGTTATGAATGTGACGACCGTCCCGGAAGCGCACTTCCAGCTTGGCCGGATGCGCGTTCACGTCGACTTGGCGGGGATCGACTTCCATGAACAGCACGAACGCCGGATGCCGGCCATGGAACATCACATCGCGGTAGCCCATGCGGATGGCGCTGCTGATGAGACGGTCGCGCAGCATGCGGCCGTTCAAATAGAAATGTTGCAGGTCCGGCTGCGCCCTCGCATAGGTCGGCTGACACAGCCAGCCGGTGAGCTTGCATCCGGAGGACTCGTGCTCGACGTACATCGCGTTCGCCATGAACTCGTCGCCGACGATCTGCGCGACGCGACGCTCACGTTCGATTTGTGACTTCGCCGCCGGGAAGTCGGCCAGCGACCGACGCGCCGCCGACAAGGAAAACGCCGTCTCGAACTTGGACAGCGCGAGTCGCTCGATCATGCGCGTGATGTGCTGCGTTTCGGTGCGCTCGGCGCGCAGGAATTTGCGACGGGCGGGCACATTGAAGAACAAGTCGCGCACTTCGACGGTCGTGCCGATCGAATGGGGCGCCGGTTCCAGGTCGGTCAAGATGCCGTTATCGGAGCTGATGCTGTAACCGACGGAGTGGTTCGCGGTGCGTGAGGAGATTTTCGTGCGCGACACCGAGGCGATGCTGGGCAGCGCCTCGCCACGAAACCCCAGTGTGCCGACCCGCTCGAGATCGTCGATGCTGGCGATCTTGCTGGTCGCGTGACGCGACAGCGCGAGCGCCAGCTCTTCCCGCTCGATGCCGCAACCGTCATCTCGCACGCGGCACAGCTTCGCCCCACCTTCTTCGATGTCGATCTCGACGCGTTTCGCGCCGGCGTCGAGGCTGTTCTCGATCAATTCCTTGAGCACCGAGGCAGGCCGTTCGATCACCTCGCCGGCGGCGATCTGGTGGATGAGTTGCTCGGGAAGAACGCGGATCGGCATCAGGAGTGGGCAGCGCTGGAGGAGAGACGCGGCATTATCGCGCGAAAGCCACCCGCTTCACTAACCGGGGATTGCGGACGTTCGTCCGCCGGACTCGAACAGTCGCCTTAGTGCGGTGTGCTGCCAGCACTTTCCCCGTCACTGGTACTTGCGATCACGGTCGTGCCCGACTGCTTCGCGCGCAAGTCCGACACCAGGGTGCCGGGCGGAGGATTGGTGTAGAAGTACGCCCGCACGCCCTGATGGATCGCCTCCGCCAGGCGCTGCTGATGCTTGGGATCGATCAGGCGCGCCTCCTCGGTGGGATTGGAGATGAAGGCGGTCTCGACCAGCATCGACGGGATGTCCGGCGACTTCAACACCAGGAAGCCGGCGTGCTTGACGCCGCGATTGGTGATGTTGCCGATCTTGTAGAGCTCCTGCATGACCAGCTCCGCGGCATCCACGCTCGCGCTCATGGCCGCGCCCTGCGAAAGATCCAGCAGCACCGACGCCAGCACACTGTCCTTGTCATCGAGCTTTACGCCGCCGATGAGGTCGGCCGCGTTTTCCCGATCCGCGAGCCAGCGAGCCGATTCGTCGCTCGCGCCGCGAGCGGACAGCACGTACACCGACGAGCCCGCGACCGAACGGTTCGTATAGGAATCCGCATGAATGGACACGAACATATCCGCGCGCTGACGGCGGGCACGAGCAATGCGCTCGCGATGTTCGACGAAGGTGTCATTGTCGCGAGTCAGAATGGCCCGCATGCCCGGCTCGCGATCGATGCGGTCCTTCAGCCGCTTGGCGATCGCCAGGGTCACATGTTTCTCGTACGTTCCACGTTTGCCGATCGAACCCGGATCGACGCCGCCGTGGCCGGCATCGATAGCGATGACGATGTCGCGACCGTGTACATCGGCGACCGCTTTCACGACCGAAGGCTGCGACGGAGCCGCGGCGACCGTGCCCTTCGCTGGCGTCAGATCGAGCACCAGTCGATGACCATAGGACTGCTGGGGACCGACGCTGAAACTCTTGGGCTGCGCCGGTCCGGTGAGGTCGACGACCACACGCAGATCGCCGTTGGGCTGAGACGCCGCGCGCAACTGCTTGACGAAGCCCTGCCCCTGGGGCAGCACACGGGTGCTTTCGATGACGGCCGCGGGAATGTCGACGACGACCCGATCGGGCTTATCGAGCGTGAGCACGTTGTGCTCGACCGGACCGGTGAGATCGAACACCAGCCGCGTGCCATCGGGCCCGGCCCAAAGCCGGACATCCTTGACGGTAACGGTGGCGGCATGCGCGGCGAACACGACCGCGAGCAGGCCCAGGCAGCCTGCCAGCAGTGAAAACAACGCACTTCGCCGCGACCCTCGCATATGGAGGGTAATCTACCCCGCACAAAGTCAAGTTTTCAACGAAATTATGCAGATAGCTGACGCAATTCCGGTATTGCTGCAACGATATGACGCACGGCGTTAGCGCCATTGAGGGAATGCGGGGTTAGCCTGATCCGCCGACCCTCGGTTCCCGTCGGCGGATAGGCGATATCGACCTGCAGGTCGGCGGCGGGAATCGAACCGGCGGCCCGCGACGGCCATTCGATCAGCAGCAGGGCCGACCCGGCCAGCAGGTCGCGAATCCCCAGCGGCTCGACTTCGTCGGGATCGGTCAGCCGATACAGGTCGAGATGGTAGATCGCCCGGCTCGGCGTCTCGTAAGGCTCGATCAAGGTATAAGTGGGGCTGCGGACCGGGCCCGTCACGCCATACGAGCGGAGGATGCCGCCAACCAGCGTCGTCTTGCCCGCGCCAAGCTCGCCTTCGAGCGCGATGATGAAAGTGCCCTCGGTCGCTTCGACCGCTGCCGCGATCGCCCGACCCAACACCTGCATCTGCTCCGCCGAGCCGACGTTCAGAGTCGCTGTGTCGGGTTCACGCACGTCGGCAAGTATCCAAATAGATCGGTAGCCAGAAGACCGCGCTCGCCGCGACGCGCGGCCATATCGCCCGCCATCGCATGCACCAGCACGCCCGCACGAGCCGCGCCCGGCAGATCCGCCGTCTGCGCGGCGATGCCAGTGATCACGCCGGTGAGCACATCGCCCATGCCAGGGGAGGCCATGCCTGGATTGCCCTGGTCGCAGATGTACGGCAGCGAGTCACCGGTGACGACCAGCGTACCGGCGCCTTTCAACACCACGGTGCCACCGAACTTGTTTGCAATCTCGCGCGCGGACTGCAGGCGATTGCTCTGTACCTCGGCAGTGCTGATGCCGAGCAGCCGCCCGGCTTCACCCGGATGCGGCGTGAGAATCCATTTCGAGTTGGCGCGAGGCGCATGCGCCAGCAGATTGAGCGCATCCGCATCGATCACCGTCGGTTTGTCACTTTCCAAAGTGATCTCCAGCAGTGCCCTGCTCCAGTCGCTCTGGCCCAGGCCCGGGCCGATCGCGAGCACATCGGCACGCTCTATCATCGAGGTGAGATCGCTCGCACCTTCGACGCCGCGACACATCAGCTCCGGACGACTGGCGGTAATCGAGGCGACGTTTTCCGGCCAACAGGCGACGGTCACCAATCCCGCGCCAGCTCGCAACGCCGCCTCTCCGGCCATGCGCGCGGCCCCCGCCATCCCGATGCCACCGCCGATGACCAGCACGCTTCCCTGTTGCCCCTTGTGAGCGGTGCGACGCCGCCGCGGCAGCAGCTGCGCAACGAAGTCCTCATCGATTCTCAGCGCGGACGGCGGCACGAAATCGATCGTGCCCGCCGGCAGATCCAGATCGTCGAACAAGACGATGCCGGTGTAATTCGGCCCCTCGCCAACATAGAAACCGAGCTTCAGTCCGATGAACGACAGCGTCCGCTCGGCCGCAATCGCCGCGCCCCACACTGCGCCGGTGTCGGCATCCAGGCCGCTGGGAATATCGAGCGAGAGAATGGGCACGCCGCACTCGTTGATCGCATGGATCCGCTCGATCATGACTGCATCGAGCGGACGCGACAGGCCGGTGCCGAAGATGGCATCCACGATGACTTCGGCGTTCGCGAGACAGCCGTCAGTCCATGGGTGCACGACACCGCCGGCCGTCACGAAATCATCGTGCGCGCGCTTGGCATCTCCACGCAGCTGAGCGGTATCGCTCACGGACACTGCCGTGACATCCATGCGCATGGACTGCGCCAGGCGCGCGAGCACATAGCCATCGCCGCCGTTGTTGCCCGGCCCACAGACCACAGCGATCCGCTGCTTGGACGGCCAGCAACTGCGCAGCGCGACGGCCGCCGCCTCGCCGGCTTGGGTCATCAAGGTGTAGGACGGGATGTGCAAATCGTCGATCGCGTGGCGATCGAGGGCCCGCACTTGTGCGGCGGTATGCACGGCCAATGGCAGCGGCTTCATACGTTCAAGGGTAGCAAAATCGGCCCGCTGTTCTGCTGGAATTGGTGTTCTGCCAGAATTGCAGCATGTCCGCCGTCGCCCCGCATGACTACACCGAGCTTGCCAGCTCGATCCGACAGTGGAGTCGCGAGCTGGGCTTCCAGCAGCTCGGCATCACGGGCATCGACGTGCCCGAAGATGAAGCACGCCTGATGACCTGGCTGGAGCAAGGGCGCCACGGTGCGATGGACTATATGCAGCGCCACGGCCGCCGCCGCGCCCGTCCGCACGAGCTGGTCCCCGGCACGCTGCGAGTGATCTCGGCGCGTATGGATTATTTACCTACGCAAGCGCAGGACCCGGACCAAATTCTCCAGGATCCCGAGCTCGGCTACGTTTCGCGTTATGCACTGGGGCGCGACTATCACAAGGTGCTGCGGCGTCGACTGGCCAGGCTGGCGGAGAAGATTCAGGCGCACAGTGCGTCGCAGTCCCATCGCGTGTTCGTCGACAGCGGCCCGGTGCTGGAGAAAGCCTTTGCTCGCAACGCCGGGCTCGGCTGGATCGGCAAGCACACCAATCTGATCAATCGACGCGCCGGCTCGTATTTCTTTCTCGGCGAGATCCTAACCGACCTGCCGCTGCCGGTGGATACGCCGGAAACCGAACATTGCGGCACCTGCCGCGCCTGCATCGACGTATGCCCGACGCAGGCCATCGTCGCTCCTTTCCAGCTCGATGCGACCCGCTGCATCTCCTATCTCACCATCGAGTTGCGCGGCTCCATTCCCGAGCAGTTCCGCAAGGCCATGGGCAACCGCATTTACGGTTGTGACGACTGCCAGCTGGTCTGTCCCTGGAACAAGTTCGCGCGCTTCACCAGCGAAGTGGACTTCATTCCCCGGCACGCGCTCGATGGCAGCAAACTGGTCGAACTGTTCGCGTGGACCGAGCAGCAGTTTCTGGATCGCACCGAGGGCAGCGCGATCCGGCGCATCGGTTATGAGTGCTGGATAAGAAACATTGCCGTCGCGCTCGGCAATGCGCCGACGACCGAGGAAGTCATTCGCGCGCTCGAAGCACGTCGAGAGGATCCGTCCGAGCTGGTGCGGGAGCATGTCGGCTGGGCGCTGGCCCAGCACGCCGCACAGTGATTATTTGCTCGGGCGCGTGGCGCGAACGTTGTCGATCAGGCGTGCGCGCCCGATGCGGGCCGCGGTGACGATGACCAGATCGCTGGACTCGCCGTTCGGCAGCTGCAACGAGCCCGCATCGCGAATCGAAAAGTAATCCGGCCGGAAGCCCGCCTTCTGCAACGCTTCAGTGCCCGCCTGTTCCAGAGCCGCGTAATCCGTCGAGCCCGACTCGATCGCAACGCGTGCCCGCTCGAGCGCAGCGAATATCTGCGGGGCCACCGCGCGCTGCTCCGGAAGCAGATAACGGTTACGCGAGCTCATCGCGAGGCCGTCCTTTTCACGCGCCGTCGGCACACCGACGATTTCCATCGGCATGCACAGATCGATCACTGCGCGACGAATGATCATCAACTGCTGGAAATCTTTCTCGCCGAACAGCGCGACGTCGGGCTGCACCAGATTCAGCAGCTTGGTGACGACCGTCGCCACGCCCATGAAATGTCCGGGACGGAACGCGCCACACAGAATGTCTTCCAGCCCGGGCACGTGTACGCGCGCGGTGGTTTCCTGGCCGCGCGGATAGATGTCGTGCACCTCGGGAGCGAACAGCACTTCGACATTCAACGAGCGCAACAGCTGATGATCTTCATCGGGCGTGCGCGGATAGGTCGCGAAATCTTCATTCGGCCCGAACTGCAAGGGATTGACGAAGATGCTGACGATGACATGGTCCGCCAGCTCCGATGCCCGACTGACCAGAGTACCGTGGCCCGCGTGCAGATTGCCCATGGTCGGCACGAACGCAATGCGCTCGCCCTTGCGGCGCCACTGTGCGACGCGCTCGCGCAACTCGTGGGGACGCGCCACCACTTCTAAGGTCTTAGCCATCATTCAGAAACAATGCTCGGGGCCCGGATATTCCTTCGACTTCACGGCCTGGGTATAAGCCTTGACCGCCTCCAGCGCACTGTCGCGCCCGGCGAGGAAATTTTTCGAGAACTTGGGTTTGCGGCCCGAAGTGATATCGAGCACGTCATAGAGAACCAGGATCTGGCCGTCGGTGTCGGGGCCTGCGCCGATGCCGATGACCGGCACGTGCAACTGTTCGGTGATGTGTTTGCCCAGCGCCGCCGGAATACATTCGAGCAGCACGATGTCCGCACCCGCCCCTTGCAGCGCCTGCGCATCGCGCAACATCCGTTCGGCCGCTTCTTCTTCCCGGCCCTGCACGCGGAAGCCGCCCACTTTGTGAACCGACTGCGGCTTCAGGCCCAGGTGCGCGCAGACCGCGATGTCGTGGCTGGCGAGAAATTCGACGATCTCCACCTGCCCCGCGCCGCCTTCGAGCTTCACCATCTTGGCGCCGCCCTCCTGCATCAGGCGCACGGCGTTATCGAGCGCCTGCTCCTTGGAGGCATAGGTCATGAACGGCATGTCCGCGATCAGGAACGGGCGGTACAGCCCCTTGGCCACGGCCCGGCAGTGGTAAACGATGTCCGCCAGGGTCACCGGCACGGTGGTGTCATGGCCCTGAATGACCATGCCCAGGGAATCGCCGACCAGAACCACGTCCACGCCAGCATCGTCCACCAGGGTCGCGAAGCTGGCGTCATAGGCGGTGATCGCGGCGATTTTCTCGCCCTCCGCCTTCATCTTGACGAGGGTGCCGACATTGACCGGCGGGCGCGGCGCGTAACGCTCTTGAAGGTGCTTGTACATGGCGGTGAGCTACGGCGGGGCGGGGAAGAATGCCGAGGGTGGCCCTGACAGTCAAACTGCGGAGAATGACAACCTTATCAGGGCTTAAACGTCAGGGCTTAAACGGCACTCTTCAAGGGATTGTAATAGTGGCGGCCGCGGCGGGTGCGGATGACCTGCTCCAGCAGCTCGCCATAGTCGTGATCGCTGTTGACGAAATCCGCCTGCGCGGCGTTCACGATCAACAGCGGCGAGGCGTCATACTCATGGAAGAACCGGGCGTAGGTTTCCTGCAGCCGCTCCAGGTAGTTCTTCTCGATGTTCTGCTCGTATTTGATTCCGCGCCGCTCGATGCGCTCGCGCAGGACGTCGACCGGCGCCTGCAGATAGATCACCAGGTCGGGCACCGGGGCATCGACCGCGAGGCGCGTGTAGACCTGCTCGTAGAGCGAGAACTCCTCCTCGTCCAAGGTCAGCTGCGCGAACAGCTTGTCCTTGTCCAGCAGGTAGTCGGCGACGCGCACGGTATCGAAAAGATCGTGCTGGCGGATGTCTTCGAGCTGGCGCGTGCGCTGGAACAGAAAGAACAACTGGGTCTGCAACGCCGCCGAGCGGGGATTCTTATAAAAGCGCTCCAGGAACGGATTCTCGTCGGCCTGCTCGAGGATCAGCTCGCTGCCGAAGCTGCGCGCGAGCCGCCGGGCGAGACTGGTCTTGCCGACGCCGATCGGTCCTTCGACCACGATCAGGCGATGCGGCGCTGGAATGAGAGGCTTCTCGGTCATGTCCACCGCTGAACTGTTCAAGGGACGCCGGGAGCGTCGGTGAACGGCACCAATCCGGCGCCGCCGACGCGTGCCGCGAGCTGCCTCACGCGGCCGTGGCCGGGAACGAGCAGCTCGGGGGCGAGATCGCACAAAGGATACAGGACGAAGTTGCGCTGAGGCAGACCACTGTGCGGCACCGTCAGATCGGTTTCTGAAATCTGCGCATCGGCATATACGAGCAGATCGAGATCGATGACGCGCGGCCCCCAGCGCACGATCGGCTGCGCGCGTCCCAGTTCGCGCTCCAGTCTTTTCAGCTCGACCAGCAGCTCGCGTGGCGACAGTGTCGTGAGCAAGCCCGCCGCGGCATTGATGAATTCAGGTTGATCCTGCGGGCCCAACGGCTGCGTTTTGTAAAGGCGCGAGCGCGCGATGAGCCGCACGTTTGGCAGCTGCGCCAGCGCCGTGAACGCGCGCTCGATCTGAACCAACGGTTGATCCAGATTACTGCCGAGCGCCACATACGCGGGGAACCACATTGCAGGCGCCGTAGAGTCGGCGGCGCTCAAGCAGCGGGCGGCCGAGGACGACGGCGCCGACGGCGACGACGCCGTGGCTGACCGGAGGGCGACTGACCGTCAGCGCCCTGCTCGACCATCGCGGTACGGTCTTCGACGGTCTTGGTTTGAATATCTGTCCACCACTGCGCCACTTCCTGTTCGACTTCACCGGCAGCCGCGCGCAACAACAGGAAGTCATAGGCGGCGCGGAAGCGCGGATGATCGAGCAGGCGCAAGGCCCGACGACCTTCACGCTGCGCGAACCGAGGTTGCAGGCCGACGATCTCGCGCAGTGGCAACGTGAACCGCTTCGGCACGGCGACGCGCGACTGCTGACGCGCGGTGACCTGATCACATGCCGCGAGCAGTGCTGGAATCTCCGCCCCCTGCTCCGGCTGCAACTTCTCGAAGGCCTGTCGGATCGCGGGCCACATCAGTACCGCAAACAGGAACGTCGGTGTCACCGACTTGTCGGCCCGCACGCGCTCGTCAGTTCCTTCGAGGCCCAGCCGCAACACTCGCGCGCCCACGCTGTTCGGATCGGCGTTCATCGACGCCGCGAGATCCGGGAACAGATGTTCGAGCAGGCCCAGATCCCAGAGCAGCTCGAAGGAACGGATTGCATATCCGGCCAGGAACATCTTGTTCACTTCATCGAACAGCCGCGCCGGGGGCACGCCGTCGAGCATCCACGCGAGCTTGGGAATCGGGTTCGCGGTATCGATATGAATGCCGAAGTTCAGCTTGGCCGCGAAACGAACCGCACGCAGCATGCGCACCGGATCCTCGCGATAGCGAGTCTCGGGATCGCCGATCAGGCGCAGCACTCGCGCCTGCGCGTCTTCGTACCCGCCGACGTAATCCCAAACCGAGAAGTCGCTGATGTTGTAGTAGAGCGCATTGGCCGTGAAATCACGGCGCCACACGTCTTCTTCGATCGTGCCGTACAGGTTGTCGCGCAGGATGCGACCACGCTCATCGAGCACGCGATGCCCCGCCTCGTCGACGCTGTTGTCCTCGTCGATCGGCGTGTGCGCGGCGCGAAAGGTCGCCACTTCGATGATCTCGTAGCCGAAACGCACGTGCGCGAGGTGAAAGCGCCGACCGATCAACCGGCAGTTGCGAAACAGCTGCTTGACCTGGTCCGGATGGGCGTTGGTCGCGACGTCGAAATCCTTCGGATGCAGCCCGAGCAGCAGGTCGCGCACCGCGCCGCCCACGAGAAATGCCTGGTAGCCGGCCTCTTTCAGCCGGTACAGGACCTTCAACGCATTCGAAGAAATGTTGGCACGCGAGATCGGGTGCTCTTGGCGCGCCACCACGCGCGGGGCGCTCGCCTGATCGAGGATCTCGGCGGGAGAATTGTTATCGTTCAATAGCAGCGAACCATCCGTCGGAGTCAAAAACTTGAGCCGCGTAAAACGGCCCGTATAATACCGCGTCTTCTCGGCACGTCGTGCCAGCCTTCTAATACGCTCCCATCGTCTAGAGGCCTAGGACGGGGCCCTCTCAAGGCCTAAACCGGGGTTCGAATCCCCGTGGGAGCGCCACCTCTCGTCAGGTTTCCTGGCACGAGCCCACCGGCTCCTGCCCGTACCCACCCGGCGACAAGCGGTAGCAGCGCACAGAAACGCGCTGAGCCTGCCGGGTTTCGGACCGTTTCCGAGGACTCCGTGTGCATAATGCGCGCACTTTCTACGGAGTCGTCATGACGCCAGCGGATCGCCGCATCACGGAGCTGATAGATAAGTGGCTCACGAGCATCGACCTGCATTTGCAGTATGTCGAGCTGAGCGATGCCGCTTATGCGCGCGTTCAGCCCTGGCAGAAGCACGACCGCCCGACCCGCTGGGTGCTCGAAGTCGCCCGGCAGAAGGTGCTGGAGCTGAAGCAGCACTGCGAGACCCGCCAGGCCATGGGCGACAGCAAGTTTTCCGAGTCGCTGGAGCTGATGGCGTTCCTGGCCAACCTGGTCGGCATTCAGCACATTCAGCGTTTCATCCCCCTCGCCGATCCGGCCAAGGCCGATGCCGCGGCGGGCACCAGCCAGACCGTGGAAGCGCCGACCGTGATTCGCGCGCCCACCCAACGCAACCGCGCGCCGGCTGAAGAGCCGACTCGCGAGATGCCGAAGCTGAAAGCGACCAGGGCCAAACAGGACATCCCGCTGCTCGACCCCGAGCCCGGATCGAATTCGGCGGAGTTGCTGGCGCCGGTTGCCGTCCCCGCACGATCGATACCGTCGGCCCGTCCCGCGCCGAAGATCAACCCCGCCGCCATGCAGGCGCCCAAACCCGCGAGCAAGCCGGCGCCCGCACCGGAAGCCCCGAAGCCGGCCGCGCCGCTGGATCTGAAAGGCAAGATCATTGCCGATGCCGTGCGCCTGCTGAAATGGGGCAAGCCGTGGCACGAGCTGGCGGAATTGATCGCGCGAATCGCCGAGCGCCCCTCCGCGGCCGAGATCCGCAAGGTGCTGCGGGCTCACAAAGCCGAGATCGAAAAAGCCGCGCAGGCTTAGCCGCAGCGGAAATCGCAGGCAAAAAAAGAGGCCGGATACTTTTGACAGTGATCCGGCCAACAGGGGGATTCGGTAACGACCGCGCCATTGTCCCCGGCGCAGCCTACAAATTCGTTGCAGCCTGAATGCGGGCCTGTTGCAGGCCGACCCGGGCGCCTCGCCGCGGATCATTTATCGCATTTATTTTGCGATGCCAAAGATACCTGAGATCGCATCGCAACACAAGCTTTGCATCGCAAAAAAATCTACAACCGCACGAATCGGACCGGACTGCCGGGCAGGCCTCTCGAAATCCGTGCCACAGGGCGGATTGGACCGCAGCGACGCTACAAGTTCATTAATCCTCCATTAAGAGATCGTCATGGCCGCCGGTGCCGGGGGCGACTTGAAAATGCCCCGCGACCGGAAAAAAATCCCGGCCCTCGTTGTGTCGCCATGTCTTCTGCATCGGGCCGCCATAACACCAACCGAGGCGCCCCCGCCGGCCGCTATCGCCAGCCACGCCGGAACCCGCAGGACGAGGCGCAGTCTGAAGGGACGATTTTTTTAGCAGGCCGATAGTCGAGCATGGACCATCCGACCTCTCTGACGACCCACTGTGATCACTTAAACAGGGCCCTCGCATGATTGAGATCAGAAACCTGACCAAACGCTACGGTGCGCTGACCGCCGTCAACGACATCTCCTTCACGGTGACCCCGGGCCAGGTGCTCGGCTTTCTCGGACCCAACGGCGCTGGCAAATCGACCACGATGAAAATGATCACCGGCTTCCTCGCGCCGAGCTCGGGCTCGGTGACGGTATGCGGCCATGACGTGGAGAGCGATCCGCTCGCCGCCAAGGCCTGCATGGGCTATCTGCCCGAAGGCGCGCCGAGCTACGGCGAGATGACGGTGCGCAGCTTTCTCGAATTCATCGCGGATATCCGCGGACTGAGCGGCGAGCGCCGTCGCGCCCGTCTCGACGACGTGATCGCTCGCCTGCAGCTCGAGAGCGTGCTCGAACAGATGATCGAAACCCTCTCGAAGGGCTTCAAGCGTCGCGTCGGCCTGGCGCAGGCGCTGCTGCACGATCCGCAGGTGCTGATCCTCGATGAGCCCACCGACGGCCTGGATCCGAACCAGAAGCATCAGGTGCGCACGCTGATCAACGACATGTCCAAGGACAAGATCATCGTGATCTCCACGCACATCCTCGAAGAAGTGGACGCGGTGTGTAACCGCGCCATCATCATCGCCGGCGGCAGGCTGCTCGCCGACGCCACGCCGAAGGAACTGGCGGCGCGCGCGCCGACCGGTCGGCTGGATGACGTGTTCCGTCAGATCACGACCGGCCAGAAAGCAGCGTGAGGTCAGCAATGCACAACGTCAAAAGCATCTTCCGCCGCGAGTTCAGCAGCTACTTCGCCACGCCGCTCGCGCTGGTGTTCATCGTGTTCTTCCTGGTGCTGGCCGCGGCCTTCGCGTTCCAGTTCGGCAACTTCTACGAGCGCGGCCAGGCGGACCTGGCGCCGTTCTTCTCCTTTCATCCCTGGCTGTATCTGTTCCTGATCCCCGCGATCTCGATGCGGCTGTGGGCCGAGGAGCGCAAATCCGGCAGCATCGAGCTGCTGATGACCCTGCCGGTCACGACCTGGCAGGCGGTGATCGGCAAATTCCTCGCGGCCTGGGCCTTCGCCGGCGTCGCGCTGGCGCTGACCTTCCCGATGTGGATCACCGTGAACTATCTCGGCGATCCGGACAACGGCGCCATTCTCGCCGCCTATATCGGCAGCTGGCTGATGGCGGGCGGCTTCCTCGCGATCGGCGCGTGCCTGTCCGCAGCGACGCGCAATCAGGTGATCGCGTTCATCTTCACGGTCGTGATCTGCTTCGGGTTCCTGTTCTCGGGCTTCCCCATCGTGCTCGACATGGTGTCCGGCTGGGCACCGCGAGTGCTGGTGGATGCGCTCGCCTCGCTGTCGTTCTACACCCACTTCCAGGCGATCTCCAAAGGCGTGATCGACCTGCGCGACCTGTTGTACTTCGGGACCGTGATCGGCGTCTGGCTCGCCGCCAACTCGATCGTGCTCGACATGAAGAAGGCCGACTGACATGACTACCAAAACACGCAAGACCTATGGCGCGACTGCGCTCGTGGCGCTCGCCCTGTTGTTCATCGGCGTCACCATCCTGATCACGTTCGTGTTCCGCGGCGCGCGGCTCGACCTGACCGAGAGCAAGCTCTACTCGCTCGCGCCCGGCACCGAAAGGATCGTCAGCACGCTCAACGAGCCGATCAATCTCTATTTCTTCTTCTCGCAGGATGCGAGCGCCCAGCAGCCGCAGCTGCGCGCCTATGCGCAGCGCGTTCGCGAGCTGCTCGAAGAAATGGCGCAGCACTCCAAGGGCAAGCTGCGACTCAGCGTGATCGATCCGCAGCCGTTCTCCGAGGACGAGGATCGGGCCACCGAGTTCGGCCTGTCGCCGGTCTCCGCCACGCCTGGCGGTGAGCCGATGTACTTCGGCCTGGCGGGCACCAACTCGACCGACGGTCGCGAGATCATCGGCCTGTTCCAGCCCGACAAGGAGGAGTTCCTGGAGTACGACGTCGCCAGCCTCATCTATCGATTGAGCAACGCCAAGCGCGCCGCGGTCGGCTTGATCTCGAGCCTGCCGGTGGAGCCGCGCTTCGATCAGATGAGCGGTCAGATGTCGCCGGGCTGGGCCAGCATCCAGCAGCTGCGCGAATCGCTCGACGTGCGCACCTTGCAAGCCGACGGCAACGACATTCCCGCCGACATCGGCGTGCTGATGCTCGTGCATCCGAAGGACCTGACCCCGCAGGCGCAGTACGCGATCGATCAGTTCGTCATGCGCGGCGGCAAGCTCATCACCTTCATGGATCCGCAGTCGGAGAACGACAACGCCGGTGCCCAGATGGGCATGCCGCCGATGGGCGGCCGCTCCTCGACGCTCGGCCCGCTGCTCGATACGTGGGGCGTCAAGTTCGATACCAACCAGATCGTCGGCGATCGCGAGCTGGGCCTGACCGTGTCGCTGCAACAGGGCCAGCCGCCCTCGCAGCACATCGCCATTCTCGGTTTGAATCGCTCCAGCATGAATCCGAAAGACGTGACCGTCTCGGCGCTCGATACGATCAACGTGATGACCGCGGGTGCGCTCTCGAAGAAGGAGGACGCGACCATCGAGTTCGAGCCGTTGATTCAGTCGAGCACCAACGCCGCGCTGTTGCCGGCTGCGAAGCTGATGTTCCTGCCCGACAGCGATTCGCTGCTCGACGGCTTCAAGCCGACCGGCGAGCGCTACACCATCGCGGCTCGCATTCACGGCAAGCTGAAGTCCGCCTTCCCGAATGGCAAGCCGGGCGCCGAAGGTGCCGCGGGCGCGCATCTCACGGAAACGAAGGAAGACGCCAACATCATCCTGGTCGCCGACACCGATGTGCTCGCCGACCCGCTGTGGGTGCGTACCCAGAGTGTGTTCGGTCAGCGCTTCGCCGTCGCCTGGGCGAACAACGGCGATTTCCTCGCGAACTCCGTCGACAACCTGGCCGGCAGCGCCGACCTGATCAGCGTGCGCGGCCGTCAAAGCTTCTTCCGCCCCTTCACCAAGGTCGACGAACTGCGTCGCCAGGCCGGCGATCAGCTGCGTGCCAAGGAAAAGGAGCTGGATCAAGAGCTGAAGGACACCGAGCAGAAGCTGTCGGCGCTGGAAGCCGGCCGCGGTGGTACTCAGGCTTCGATGATGTCTCTGTCGCCCGAACAGGAGGCCGAGCTCGAGCGCTTCCAGCAAGAGCGCGTGCGCATTCGTAAGGAACTGCGCGAGACGCGCCGCAGCCTCGATGTCGAAATCGAAGCGCTCGGCACGCGGCTGAAGCTCATCAATATCGCGTTGGTGCCGGCACTGCTCGCCCTCGGCGCGATCTTCCTCGAAATCATGCGTCGCCGCCGGCTCCGCGCCGGCCGCGCCGCGGCTCACACGGGCTGAGAGTGACAGAGGTTAGCTCATGACTTCGCGAAAACTTTCCATCCTGGCAGTCATTGCGGTGATCGTCGCCATCGCGGGCCTGTGGCTCGCGAGCCGGCACACTTCGCCGCCCTCGATCGAATCCGCCGCTCTGTATCCCGATCTGAAACAGGAGCTGGGTTCGATCACGGCCGTGCGCATCGTCAAAGCCGGCGGCACGCCGGCGCTCGAACTGAAACGCGGTGAAAGCGGCTGGACGGTGGCCGAGCGCAACAACTATCCGGCCGACGAAGCCAAGCTGCGCAAGCTCATCACCAGCGTCACCGAGGCCAAGGTGCTGGAGGAGAAAACCTCCAATCCGGAGAGCTACGCCGCGCTCGGCGTCGAAGACATCACCAATACGGCGGCCGGTGGCGTACAGCTCGAGCTCGATGGCCCGAAGCAGCCGGTGAAACTGATCGTCGGCAAACAGGCGCAAGGCGCGCAGTCCCAGTACGTGCGCCGCGCCGGCGAGCCGAAGAGCTGGCTGGTCAACAAGAGCATCGATACCTCCTCGTCGGCCGACCAGTGGCTGCGCAAGGAAGTCATCGATGTCTCCGCGGATCGCGTGCAGTCGGCTCAAGTGACGATCGGGAAGAGCAAGCCGTACTCTGCCGTGAAGAAGACTCGCGCCGATGCCGACTTCACGGTCGAAGGTTTGCCGAAGGGCAAGGAGCTGAGCTCGCCCTCCGCCGCCGACAACTTCGCGACCGCCCTCGCCGGCCTGACCCTGAGCGACGTGAAACCGGCCAGCGAACTGACCGATCCGCCCAGCGCGCGCGCCACGATCAAAACCTTCGACGGCCTGGTGACCGAAGCCAGCGGCTGGAAGAAGGACGACAAACATTACGTGGCATTGAAAACGTCTTACGACGCCGCGCAGGCCGACAAATTCAAAGTCGCGACCGCCGACACGGAGAAGAAGGACGCCGCCGGCACGGATGGCGAAAAGAAAGACGCACCGGCCAACAGCGAAGGCGCCCCGCCGGCCGACAAACCCGCCGACGCGGCGGCTGCCAAGCCGGCAGGTCGCAACGTCGCGGAAGAGTCCACCAAAGCGAACGCGCAGCTCGAAGGCTGGGTCTACGAGATCCCGGCGTACAAGTACGAAGCGATCTTCAAGCCCCTGGACGAGCTGATCAAGAAATAACCACCGCCGTCAGCGACCCCAAACGGGGTCGCTGACCGGCTCAGCATTCGCAGAAAGAGAAGCCGCGGGGATCAGCCGACACTCCCTCGCTCCTGCGCGCCCTTATTACACCGCCTTCTCGGCGCGCCAGGGCAGAGCAATTTCCCGCCGTTGTCACTGCCATCCCGGCGGAGCCAAGTCAGAGGATTTGGCGGCCGTTACCACCGCCGTCTCGGCGAAGACCAGAGAAGAGGATTCCCGGCGTTATCACCGCCGTCTCGGCAGAGGCCAGGGCAGAGGATTCCCAGCCGTTACCACCGCCGTCCCGGCGGAGGCCAGGGTGGGGGAACTTCTCCGGGCAGCTTCGGACAAGGGACCTTGTCGGAGCAGTGCGCCCAGGGGCTCGGCGGTGCTTTCAGCGAAGCACTGCTTCGCTCCGCCGAGCGGGTGTACATGGATGTACATCCCGGGCTTGCGCGAAGCAGGGACTGCGCAGCGCAATGGGACCCGAGGAAGACGCGCCGAGGCGCGGCTTCCGGGGAGCACGGTGCCCGGAGGAGTTCCCCCACCCTGGCCTCCGCAAGCCACTACGCCTCTCCGCCTCTGCGGCCCTCAACTAACGATTCTTAGGCAGCACCACGACCCGAGTCCGGGTCCATCGATCGTGCCAGGCCAGCTTGTCTCGATCGATCCAGATCCAGAAGTACCCGGCGAATGCCAGCATCAGCGACACCGTCGCGCCCGCCAGCCGCTTGAATACATCCGCCCAGGTCAGTGCAGAACCGTCCTCGCGCTCCAGCCGAAGCCGCCACGCCGCCATCCCGAGCGTCTGGCCTCGACGCGTCCAGAACAAGCCGAAGAACAGCACAATGATCGCCAGCAACAGCGCGCGATACGCGTACTCCCACGCGCCATACCGTTCGCTCGTGATCGCCTCGCCGCCGGTCAGCGGCAAGAACGCCGCCGTCGCGACCATCATCACGGCGAGCACCAGCAGCAGGTCATAAAACATCGCGCCCAGCCGGCGCAGCACACCGGCACTCGGCAAGTGCTCGGTCGAAACGGACTCAGTCATGATTATCGAACGCGTGAGATGGCGATGGTGGTGATGATCGTCAGCAGCAGGGTCGGCAGCCAGGCGACCATGATGGGCGGCATGTTGAACACTTCGCCGCCGCTTTCCAACATCTTCGCCATCAGGAAGAAGCCCACGCCGATCATGATGCCCACGACCGTGCGCGCCCCGGTGCCCGTCGACCGCATCGGCCCGAACGCGAACGGCACCGCGAGCACCACGATGATCGCAACGGCGACAGTGCGTGCGATGCGCGCCCACAATGCAGTCTCGTACTCGCGCGAGTCGAGACCATTCGACCTCAGATGTTGAATGTAGCTATACAAGCCCCGCCCGGTCAGCGAATCCGCATCCAACACCGCCAGCCCGAGGAATTCCGGCGACAACCTCGTCTGCAGCTGCGTCTCCGCCGCCTTGCTCGTCAGCACCCGCTCCCTGTCGATGCGTGACTCGAGATAGTTCTCCAGGCGCCACAGATTGTTCTCATCGATGCTCGCGCTGTTCGCGCGGCCGACACTGCGCAGCCGGCGCTGCGCGTCGAAGCTGAACACGTACACGCCGCCGTAGCGATTGTCCGCCGACTGCTGGCGAACCGAGATGATGCGTTCGCCATCTTTGGCCCAGGCACTGTTGTTGCCCGCCATGCTGTAATCGTTGAACTTGGCGAAGGTCTTCATCTGCCGGCCGTACTGTTCCATGGGCGGCGCGATCACCTCGCCAATGACGGCAGTGAAGAGCATCAGAATGACACCCGCACCGGCCGTCCACAGCGCGATACGCATCGTCGACACACCCGCCGCTCGCACCACGATCAATTCCAGCGTGCGTGCCAGATTGCCCAGCGCCAGCAACGCGCCGATCAGCGCCGCGATCGGCAGCATGTCGAAGGCGTACTTCGGCAGGTTCAAGCCGACGAACATGAAGGCGTTCTCGACCGAGAAGTTGCCGATGCCGATTTCATCCTGCTGAGTGATGAACAGATACAAGGCACTCAGCGCGAGCAGCACGAGCAGCACCAGCGCGGTATTGCCGAGGATGGCTTTGATGACGTACCTGGAAAGGATGGACGTCATGCCGGCACCGCCACAGTGCGCGTCTTGCCGAACGGCGACTCACGCGACAGCAACCACAACCCCAAAGCCAGGGCGATCGCGTGCACCCAGCCCATGCCGAGCCATTCCGGCACGCCGCCTTCGATCCAGGCGCGCCCGGCGGCCAGCAGCTGCGAATAGATGAAATAGACCAGGATGGCGATGCCGATGCGTCCGAAGCGACCTTGTCTCGGCCGCAGCCGTGCCAGCGGCACCGCGATGAGCATCAGGATGAGCGCCATCAGCGGCGTCGAAATGCGCCACTGCAACTCGGCACGATCGCGCGGATCGCTGGACTGTAACAATTCACCGGTCGACTTCATGGCGGCCTTGCCGGCGCGCCCGCCGATCTCGCCGAGCCGGATCGGATAACCGCCCTCGGCAAAATGGGTGATCTGCCATTCCCCCTGGCCCGGCACGCCCTTGTAGTGCTCGCCGTCATACAGCACGAACATCTGATCGGCCTGCCCGGCCCCTCGCTGCTCGGCCCGCGTCGCCACCCAGACTTCCAGCTCGCCGGTGCTGTCCGGCTCCTGGGTCCGATCCACGAACACATTCACGTTGTGCAGGATGCCGTTTTCATCGACGCGCTCGGCATAGAACACCACATTGCCGCCGCCAAACGTCCGGAAGCGGCCGGGTTCGAGCAGACCGAACTGTGCATTCTGCAAAGCTTCGGTCCGGATCTCCTGGGCTCGCGCCGAGGCCGTGGGAATGGCCCAGAACGACAGCCAGATCAGCAGCGCGGCGATGAACGCACCGAGATAAGCGATCGGCCGGTACAGCCCCGCCGGCCCGACGCCGCACGACTGGATCGCCGCCATCTCGCTCTCGTGATACATGCGCCCCAGCGCCAGCATGATGGCGAGAAAGAAACCGATGGGCACGATCACGGTGAGATAGCCGGCCGAGGTTAGGCCGATCAGCGCCAGCACCACCTCGCGTGGAAAATCGTTGGCGGCGGCCTGCGACAGCACCCGCGCCAGCTGATTCGACAGCAGGATGACCAGCAGTACACCGGTGACGGCCAGCCAGGTTTCCGTGACCTCCTTCAGGAGGTATCGATCCAAAGTGCGCAATGCTCGTTCCGCTTTTTACCCGCAGCGAGAGGTCAGTTTCCGCGGCGGTGAGGCGCGCGGAATGGAGTAGACTATCGCCTTTTTCGCGCCCTTTGCGAGGAAGGTTCATGGAATTTTTCGTCAGCACCGCCTCAGCCTCCCGTCAGCGCACTGATTGCGCCATCGTCGGCGTCTACGACAAAGGTGTGTTGTCCGCCGCCGCCGAGGACCTCGATGCCCGCATCGGCGGCCGCATCGCCAAGCTGGTCAAGCGCGGCGATCTGCGCGGCAAGACCGGCGACGCCATTCTGCTCGCCGATCTGAGCGGCGCACCGGTCGAGCGCGTCCTGGTGCTCGGCCTCGGCAATCGCGGCGCCTTCAAACGCAAGCAATATCGCAAGGCGCTCGCCAGCGCGCTCGGCCTGCTGGCCAAGACCGGCGCTCGCGATGCGATCAGCTATCTCGGCCTGGACGAAATCGCCGATGCCGATGCGTACACGCAGGCCCGCGTCGTGGTCGAAGCGGTTGCGGCCTCGCAGTACCGCATTCCCGATCACAAGACCAGCAACAAGCGGCCCAAGCCGGCGCTGACCAGGTTCGGTGTTGCGGTGGCCAGCCGCGGCGACAAGGGCCAGGCGGAACGCGGCCTCGCGCACGGCGAGGCGATCGTCAGCGGCATGGCCCTGATGCGGGATCTCGCCAACCAGCCGGCCAATGTTTGCACTCCGAGCTATCTGGCCCGCACCGCCAGGAACCTGGCCAAGGAATACAAGAAGCTCAACGTGCGCGTGTTGAACGAAGCCGAATGCAAACGCCTCGGCATGGGCTCCTTCCTGTCGGTGACCCATGGCAGTGAGGAGCCCGCCGCGTTCATCGTGTTCGAGTACTACGGCGCCGAGCGCAGCCAGGCACCGACGGTGCTGGTCGGCAAGGGCGTGACCTTCGACACCGGCGGCATTTCGCTGAAGCCGCCGCCGGGCATGGATGAAATGAAGTTCGACATGAGCGGCGCCGCCAGCGTGTTCGGCACCATGAAAGCCGTGCTCGAGCTGGAGCTGCCGCTCAACGTGATCGGCGTGGTGCCGGCGTGCGAAAACATGCCGAGCGGCCGCGCCACCAAGCCGGGCGACATCGTCAAGAGCATGTCGGGCCAGACCATCGAAGTGCTCAACACCGACGCCGAGGGCCGCCTGATCCTGTGCGACGCCATCACTTACTCGCGCCGTTTCAAGCCCGATGTGGTCATCGACATCGCGACGCTCACCGGGGCGTGCGTGATCGCGCTCGGCAATCACATGGCCGGCCTGTTCAGCAACGATGACGAGCTCGCTGCCGAACTGAAGGTGGCCGGTGATCGCGCCGACGATCGCGCGTGGCACATGCCGATCGGCGAAGAATACGCGGAGCAGCTGAAGAGCAACTTCGCTGACTTTGCGAACGTGGGCGGTCGCGAAGGTGGCGCCATCACGGCGGCCTGCTTCCTCGCCAAGTTCACGGACGGCCTGCGCTGGGCTCACCTCGACATCGCGGGCGTGGCCTATCAGGGTGGCGCGAACAAGGGCAGCACGGGTCGCCCGGTGCCGCTGCTGGTCGATTACCTCCTCAACAAGAAGTAACCGATCCGTCATGAGTCGAGTGGACTTCTACGTCCTCTCCGCGGACGCGCCCGATGCCCGCCTGCGCTATGCGTGCAGGCTGGCCGAGCGCGCCGTCGAGCAAGGCTGTCAGGTGTACATCCAGACACCCGACGTGCAACGACTCGACGACATGCTGTGGACCTTCAGCGACGGCAGCTTCCTGCCCCACGAAATATATCGAGGGCAGGCGGCGGCGCATGCGCGCGTGATGGTGATGGTCGGGTCGGAGGTGGGTCCGCAGTCACATCGAGGGCTGCTGATCAATCTGATGGACGCGATGCCACCCGACGTGAATGCGTACGATCGGATCGCTGAGATCGTCGATGTCGACCCGGAACGGAAGCGCGCTGCTCGCGAGCGTTTCAAACAATATCGGGAGCGGGGGTGTGCGATGGAGTCGCACAACCTTTGAGGTTTGCCTTTCACGTTGTCCTTTGCGTTTGCCCTTAGCGTTTTTTTAAGAGGCGTCGGTGGTCTGCGTCGCCGGGAGTGTCCTGGCGCTTCCCGGCACCGGGCACGGCCGGAGCGCCTTGCGCTCCTCACCGCACGTCCATGGTGAGCCCTGC
>Ga0065721_10003757_pt1 | contig 87287 bp, 82 predicted proteins | sample Mesricmetagenome_FD_59108 | JGI IMG/M metagenome (GOLD analysis project Ga0065721, IMG submission 59108) | Mesophilic microbial community from rice straw/compost enrichment Sample: eDNA_1 v2 (version 2) | ecosystem: Engineered > Solid waste > Grass > Composting > Bioreactor | place: USA: Davis... | reverse complement strand
GGGTTCGGGCGCCTTGCCGCAGCCCGCCAGGATCAACAGCCCCGCCATTCCGGCGATCAGCGGCGTGGATTTCCACCGGGAACCGACAAAGGGCAGCGTGAGCGGAACGAGTGTCATGCGCATTCGCATAACATACCGGCGAAGCAAACGCACTGATCTTTGTGCGGCGATCCGGCGCCCTATCGTCCCAGCACCCAGTGCATGCCGAACCCCAGCCAGAGCGGAATGGTGATCAGGCCGATGAGGGAGGTGCCGATGACCACCTGCAGCGCGGTGGCCACGTCGCCGTCATGCGCTTTGGTGACAATGATGGGAAAAATCGCCGCCGGCATGGCGGCCTGCAGGACCAATACCGCCTTGAGGGCGGCGTCGAGCGGCGCCAGGCGGGCGAAGACCAAGATGAGGAGCGGCACGACCACGATCCGGACCAGCGTGGAGACGAGAATCGTCTTCCCGCCGTGTTGCAGGGATTGCCGCCGCATGTAATCGGCGATGAGCGCTCCGCTCAAAAGCAGCGCGAGGGGAACGGCGCAGACTCCGAGCATGTGGAACGTCGTGTCCACCGCCGCCGGAATCCAGCGTTTAGCGCCGAGGCCGTTGAGGATCAGCGCGGCGGGAATGGCCACCATGGGCGGACTGATGCTCCGACGCCAGCCGCCCTCCGCGCGGCCGGTCAACTGCCAGAGCGCCACGCTCCAGAAGGCCAGTTCCACTCCGACAAAAAGGGCAAACAAAACCCCGGCCGTTTCGCGGTCGAAAAGCGCCGCGCAGAGCGGAATCGGGATGTACCCGTAGTTTTGCATCGACGTCGTGTAGACGAAGGTGCGGCGCACCACGCCGTCGCGAATATGGAAAATCCGCGCCGCCAGTCGCGCCGCCACAATCCCCAGCGCCACCGTGGCAAATCCCAGGATCGGCGGCAGCAGCCAGTTCTTCGGATTGGCCAGCGCCTCGTTGCCGATGATCACGTCGAAGGCAAGGCACGGGGCGAGCAGCATCACCCCCAGGCGGGTGAGGGAACGGTCCGCCTCGGCGCTCAAAATGCGGATTTTGCGCATGGCAAATCCCGTGGCCATCACCACGAAAATCGGCGCAACGATCTGCAGAAGGAAAAAGAACTGTCCGATCACGATCCAAAGACGAGCCGGCAAATGAGGATCGACGCCGCCACACCGGTCAGGTCGGCGATCAGGCCGGCCGGCACGGCATGGCGCGTGCGCCGGATGGCCACCGAACCGAAATACACGGCGATCACATAAAACGTCGTTTCCGTACTGCCCATGATCGAGCCCGCCATGCGGCTGATCAGGCTGTCCGGACCGCCCGCCGGTCCGCCGGGCTGGATCAATTCCACGAAGATCCCATTGGCGCCGCCGCCGCTGAGCGGACGCATCAAAACGAGCGGAAGCAATTCCACCGGGAATCCCACGGCGGCCAGGGCCGGACCCACCGCCCGGGAAATCATTTCAATCCCTCCCGCCGCGCGGAACATGCCCACGGCGACCAGGATGGCGATCAGATACGGAATGATGCGGACCGCCACATGAAAACCCTCCTTGGCGCCTTCGACAAACTCCTCATAGACCGGCAGCCTTTTGAGCGCCGCGAAGAGCGGGAAAAAGGCCAGGAGAAACGGCACGGCCAGCAGCGAGATGGCCTGGACCGTGGCGGTGACAAATCCGGCGAAACTTTGCGGGTTCTCCTTGATCACGGTCTGGGCGGCAAACCACGCGAAGGCGCCGAAGAAGAGGAGCAGGATCGGATACGCCCAGACGGGAAGCGGTGGGGCCTGCGAGAGGACGATCTTTTCCTGCGGCGCCGATTCCCGGGCGGCCGCCGGCTCCGGAGCGGGGAGGGGAGGCAGACGGTAACCGGGAAGTTTTTCCAGAAATTTCACCGCGGTGATGCCCGCAATCGTGGAACAAAGCGTCGCCAGAAAGGCGGTGCCGATGATGGCGGCGGGATCGCGCGCGCCCGCCGCCGCCATGAACGCAACCGTGCTGGCCGGGATGAGCTGGATGGAGCTCGTGTTGACGGCCAGAAAGGTGCACATCGCGTTGGTGGCCGTGCCCGGACGCGGATTCAGGGTCTCAAGGTCCTGCATGGCGCGCAGCCCGAGCGGCGTGGCGGCATTGCCGAGCCCCAGCATGTTCGCCGCCATGTTCATCAGCATGGACCCCATCGCCGGATGGTCGGGCGGCACGTCCGGAAATAGCCGGCGCATCACGGGACGCATGGCCCGCGCGAGGATTTCCACCAGGCCCGCCTTTTCCGCCAGACGCATCACCCCCAGCCACAGCGCAATCAGTCCGATGTAGGGAATGGCAATCGTCATGACGGCCGTCTCGCAGGATTTGAAGGCCGCCTTGGTGACCGCATCCAGCTGTCCGGAGAAACCGCCGAGAATGACGGCCGCCACCACGAGTCCAAGCCAGATCCAGTTGAGCATGAGGCCGCTTGTTTTCTCACGCAGCCGGCAGGCGGGCAAAAGAAAAAGCTGAAACGCGGAAACGGAACAACGCAGGCGCCGACATAAGGGCGGGGGAGGAAAATCGGAAGGCGGAAACGGAATTCCGCCCGCTGAAGCGTGAACTCCGACGAGCGGAGGGTCGCCGCCGGCCCGACCCTCATTTTCGGACAAGCCCGAGGTCTCGCCCCCCGGCTTCCCGCACTGGAACACTATTGCCTTTGCAATACATTGTGTTTACATCGCACGACATAATGGAAAGCCCCTCCGGAGCGTCCTGGCGGACGATGGTCGCGCGCGTTTCGCCCGACGACATCGTGATTTATGCCAATGGGGCCCTGGCGGCGTATCTGAAGGTTCCCAAGCGGGAGTTGATCGGTTCGCCGCTGGAAGTGCTGGCCGGCCGCGCCCGGGGGGAGGTGGCCACCTGCTTTGCCCGCCCTGAATCCGGGCGTTCGGGCAATCATCTGGTGACGGATGCGGAGGGCCGGGTTTTTGAGGCCAAGTCCTATTCCGACGGCGGGGTGCTCGACATCGTTCTTGATGAGGTGACCAATGCCGAGGCGATCAGCCGCGAACTGCGCTCCGCCAGCGGGATCCCGTCGGAAGCGCTCACGGAGGAGGAATTGCGCACCACGCGGCATCCGGAGCGACGGTATCTCACGGTCAGCCACACGCGCCTGCGCGGCATTGCCTCGGTGGCCGACCGCCTTGCCCCCATGGAGGTCCGCCTCATGGTGAATTCCTTTGTCGAGGAGGCCTGCGACGCGATTTTTGAGACCGGCTGCACCGTGGGGGACACCACGGGAGAGTCCGTCCTCGGCATCTACGGGGCGCCGCGCTATTTTGCCGATCATCCGCTGCGGGCCGTCCGCGCCGCCTGCGACCAGCAGCAACGGGCGGCCAGCCTCCACGCCGGCCTCTACCGCCAGGGCAAGGAACTGGTGCCCTGTTCGTGCGGCCTTTGGACGGGCGACACCCTGGTGGGCACACTGGGAAATTCCTCATGGCAGCATTACACCGCGCTCGGCGGTCCGGTGGAGCTCGCGGAAAAACTTTCGGAGCTGGCCCGGCCCGGCGAAATCCTGCTGCCCGAACACACCCTCACCCATCTGCTGCGGGTGCTGCCCGAGGGCTGGGAACATCTGCGCGCCGAAAGCGAGAACGAACCCGACCTCAGCGATTTTCAGTGGACCGGCGACGAGGTCGCCCCGCTTCCGGAACACCTGCGCAAGGTCGTTTATCTGATCGGTCCCGGTGTGCGCGAGGACACCAACCGCACGGAGTATTACCTGGATTATCTCTGGGCGTTCCGCGTTCCCGGCCGCGAGGAAGCGGTGCCCATCTTGCGGGTGATGCGCCCCTCCCTGGTGGGCGACTCTCTCGAATTGAGCGACGAAAACGTCGTCACCACCCAGGTCGCGCAGACCCTCGGCAAATACAAACTCGTCGAGGTGATCGGCGTCGGCGGCATGGGCAAGGTCTGGCGCGGCGTGGACCGTTTCGGAAATGCCGTGGCCATCAAGGTGCTGCACTCCAACGAGGCGGTCACGGAGATGCAGATCAAGCGCTTCCGCCGGGAGGCCGAAATCATGGCCAAGCTCCCGCACCGGAACATCTGCCGCGTGTTCGAGATGAACGAGTTCGAAGGCATCCATTACATCGCGATGGAATATGTCGACGGACTCTCGCTTTCCGACCTCCTGTACGAAAAGACCGCGGCGGAGACTTCGGGGCGTTCGGCCAGCCGGCTGGATCTCAAGGCGCTCATCGGTTCGCTTCGCTCGGAAAAACCCCTGCGCGACAGGGCGGAACGGGAACTGGCCGAGCGGGGCGAGGAACCGCCCCCGCGTCCCAAGGTGACCCGCGTGCTGCCCGTTGAACAAACCCTCGGCATCATCCTCAAGGTCTGCGATGCCGTGCAGTTTGCCCACGAACACGGCGTGCTGCACCGCGACCTCAAACCCGGCAACATTCTCCTGCGCGAGGATGGCGAGCCGTTGGTGGCGGACTTCGGCCTGGCCAAACTCAACTCGCCCGAAGCCACCCGGTCGCTCTCCGTGACCGGTCACGTCGTCGGCACGCTGGAAAACATGTCGCCCGAACAGGCCGAGTCGAGCAAGGACGTGGACGAACGCGCGGACGTCTACAGCATCGGAACGATCCTTTACCAGATGCTCACCGGACGCCGGCATTTCGAGGCATCCGGCAACATCGTGGCCGACGCCCAGGCCCTCAAGACCCACGAGCCGCAAAGGCCGCGGCTTCACAACCCGCAGCTCGACGCCGACCTCGAAATCATCACCATGAAGGCCCTGCGCAATGATCCCGTGCAGCGGTACCGCAGCGTGGCGGCCCTCAAGGCGGATCTCGAACGATACCGGCGCGGCGAGGTCATCAGCGCGCGCCCGGTGACCCTGCTGGAGGTGTTTCGCAAGACGGTGCAGCGCAACAAGGCGGTGGCCGGGGTGATTCTGGCCTCGGGCCTGATTTTTGTCGTCGGCACCCTGGTGGCCATTGCCATCCTGTCCCATCTGGTGATCAAGGAGCGGGAGGCGAGGACGCTTCTGGACGACCGGGAGCGGGAATTGCAGCGGCAGCAGGAAGCCCTGGACGCCCGCGCCGCCGAGGTGGCCGCCGCCACCCGCCGCGCCGAAGAGGCCCGTTCCCTTGCGGAGAGGGCGGCGGAGGAGCTGCGGACGGAGCGGCAGGCCATGACCGAGGCCCTGGCGCGCAGCGAGGTCGAACGCGCACGCGTCGAGCAGCAGAAGGAGGAACAGCGCCGGCTCGCCGAAGAGGAACGCCGCCGCGCCGAGGAGGAACGGCGGCGGGCGGAGGAACTGGGGGAAAAGCTCCAGAAGGCCACCGAGGAACGGCGGGAGACCGTCCGCGACCTGCCCTCCGAATTCCCGAGCCCCCCGGGCGGGGACACGCTGGAGCAGCTTCACCGCGCCTACACCCACGCCAACCAGATTATCGGCCTCGAATATTCCCCCAGCGTGGTGCAGCGGTCCGATCTCGATGTCCGGAAAATGCTGCAAAAGCTGGCGGAGGGACTGGAGGTGGTTTCGTCCGCGCTGCTGACCAACCGGGATTACGCCCCCGCATGGATGGCGAAGGCCCGCCTGCACCTGGCGCTCATGGAATATGAGGCGGCGGCCAAGGCTTACGCAGAGGCGGCCCTCGCGAATCAGAAGGGGCTCTTTCCGCTTCCGCCCGGAGGGGGAAATCCGCGCGAGATGTATGAATTCGTCACCTCCGTGCTTTCGCGCGGAGGCGGTGACAAGACGGCGCGCGCCGCGGAGACCCTGCGACGGTATCAGGATTTCGGCGCGAACATCGCCGCCATCATCGAGGTGCTCGCCAAGGCGAAAAAATCCTCCTCCTTCGCCGATCTCGATCGTCCGATCTCCGCCAGCGAGGCGCTTCTGGCCCTGCGGGAAACCAACGGCGGGGCACTTCAGGCCTCCGGAGAAACCTCCTCGGGCAGCCTGGCCCTCTGGGGCGTGGAGGACCTCAAGGATCTCTCCGCCCTCCGGGGCAAGCGCGTGACCAGCCTGAGCATCACCGGCGCACGCACCCTCGACTGGGTGACAATCCAGGCGCTTCCCCTCGAATCGCTCGATCTTTCCCGGTGCCACTTCGACACCCTCCCCGTGCCGCCGCGCGGTTACCCCAAACTCACCCGCCTGAATCTGAGCGGCACTCCGGTCGGCTCCCTGGATTTTGTCCGCATGATGCCGCGGCTCGAAGCCCTGGACATTTCCCACACCAAGGTGGGTGATCTGGCCTTCCTGCGTTGGACCCGCCTGCAGGAAATCCACCTCGCCGGCCTCAATCCGGCCAACCTGCGCACCCTCGCCTGGTTGCCGGTTCGCACCGTCACCCTCAGCCCGGAACTCCTCTCCGACCCCGCGTCACTCACCGCCGGGTTGCGCCTGCACAAAAGCCTCAAGGTACTGCGCTCGCCGGACGATCCCGCCCAGCAATCCGCCGCGGAATTCTGGCGCAAATTCGACTCCGGGCAGTACCGGTCCACCCCCTGAGGGGGGGCTTCCGGCGTTACCGGTCTCAAAAGTCATTCACCCGAGGGGACTTGCGCTATCGCTCGGGAAACCGACCGGCAAAAAAAAGGCGAATAATTTGAACAAAGGCCGGCGTGGTGCGTCTAACCCAGTAAACACCTTGTAAATACGCAAACCATGAAAAACCCCTACCGCAAAATCAATCGCAAGAAATACACTCTGGGTGAACTGGTGGAAATTGTCTCCTCCTGCGCCCGCGACAGTCGTGAGTCCCTCGCGGCCCTGGTGGATCTCTTTGAAAGCGGCCGTGTGAAACTCGTGAATCACGGCAAGCTCAAAACCGTTCGTGTCGGCTGCTAAGGTGCGACGCGGATTGCCGGATTCCCCTGCGACGACGGATTCCGTCCTGCAGGGGAATTTTTTTTTGAAATTCGTGTCGTTCCCCCGTTCGTTCCGCTTAAAAGAGAGGCATGGTTGAATTTTCCGTCCGTTACGAAGGCGATCTCCGCTGCCGCTCCACGCATGGTCCCTCGGGTTCCGAACTTCCGACCGATGCGCCCGCGGACAACATGGGCCGGGGCGAGGCCTTCAGTCCGACGGATTTGACCGCCACCTCCCTGGCCACCTGCATGCTCACCACGATGGCCATCGGGGCGAAAAGGAACAACCTGTCCGTCGACCTCACCGGGGCCGGCGCCCGCGTGGTGAAGCACATGACCTCCGAGCCGCCCCGCCGCATTGCCAGGATCGAGGTGGAACTCGATTTGCCCGTTCCTGCGGATCATCCCGATCGGGAGAAGCTCGAGCAGTTTGCCCTCCAGTGTCCCGTGGCCCTCAGCCTCCATCCCGACGTGGAAAAGAAGGTCTCCTTCCGCTGGCTCGGTTAGGGGAAGAGATCGGTCGAATCTTTTATTCTACGTTGCGCACGCTGCGCGCCTTCGGTAGCCTCCGCCGGTGATTGACCGTTATTCCCTGCCGCAAATGCGTGCGCTCTGGACCGAGCAGCGCAAACTCGAAATCTGGCTTGAGATCGAAATCCTCGCCTGCGAGGCGATGGCCGAGTTCGGCACCATTCCCAAGGAGGACGCCGTAACCATCCGCCGGAAGGCGACGTTCGACGTCGAAAACGTTCGCGAGATCGAGAAACGCACCAACCACGATGTGATTGCGTTCCTCGAGGATGTCGCCGCCCGGGTCGGTCCGGCGGCCCGCTGGATCCACCAGGGACTCACGTCCTCGGATCTCCTCGACACCACGCTGGCCGTGCAGATGAACTCGGCATGCGCGATCCTGCTCGACGACCTGAATCACCTGCGCGAGTCCATCGCGAAGCGCGCCCTCGAGCACAAGTTCACGCCGATGATCGGCCGCAGTCACGGCATCCACGCCGAGCCGATCACCTTCGGCCTCAAGATGGCGTTGATGTACGACGAATTCTCCCGCGCCACCCAGCGCCTGCTGGAGATGCGCGAGCGCATCAAGGTCGGCAAGATCAGCGGCGCGGTCGGCACCCACGCCCACCTCGATCCGCGGGTCGAAAAATATGTCTGCGAGAAACTCGGACTCCGCCCCGCCGCGCTTTCCACCCAGATCATCCAGCGGGACCGACATGCGGAGTTCATGACCGTGCTCGCCCTCATTGCCAGTTCCATCGACCGCTGGGCCACGGAGTTCCGCCACCTGCAGCGCACCGAGGTGCTCGAAGTGGAGGAATATTTTGCCGCCGGCCAGAAGGGCAGCTCTGCCATGCCGCACAAGCGCAATCCCATCACCGGCGAACGCCTCAGCGGCCTCGCCCGCGTGATCCGCGGCAATGCCGTGGCGGCGCTGGAAAATGTCGCCCTCTGGCACGAGCGCGACATCAGCCACAGCTCGGTGGAACGCGTCATTCTGCCCGACTCGACCACCCTCCTCGACTACATGCTCGTGACGCTGCGCAAGCTCGTCGACGGCCTGCAGGTTTATCCCGAGAACATGAAGCGCAACATGGAGATCACCGGCGGGCTCTACGCCAGCCAGTCCGCGCTCCTCATGCTCACGACCCGCGGCCTTGAACGCAAGGACGCCTACGAGGCCGTGCAGCGCGCCGCCATGAAAACCTGGAAGGAAGGCGGCAATTTTGCGGAAAATCTCGCCGCCGAGCCGACGGTGGCCGCGCACCTCAGCCGGGAGGACATCCTCCATGCCTGCGCGCCCGACCGGCATTTCCGCTTTGTGGAGGACAAATTCAAGGCGGTCGGCATCGTCGGCTAGTTGCAATTGTCGTCCTTGCTGCTATCGAAAACCATGCGAACTCTCGTCTTTCTTCTCCTGGGCGGTCTTGCGCTGGCCGGCTGCAAAAGGAAATCGGATGCCCCGGCGCCGGCGCCCGAGGTCGCGGAGGCCACCCCCACTCCGGAACCCACGCCCGAACCGACTCCCACCCCGGAGCCGATTGATCTCAGCGCCCAGGTGGTCGTGCTCTGTTATCACCGCTTTGAGGACAAGACCGCGGACATGGTGAGCCGTCCGGCCGAATTCGAGGCGCAGATGCAGGCGCTCAAGGACAACGGGATCACCGTGATCTCGATGGAGGATTTCCTCGCCTGGCGCCGCGGCGAAAAGAGCATCCCGAAGAAATCGGCGGTGATCACGCTCGATGACGGCTGGCTGACCGGATACACGGTGGCCTGGCCGATCCTGAAAAAGTTCGGCTACCCCTTCACCATGTTCATTTATCCGGACTACGTGAAGGGTGGGCCCCGCGCCGGCGGCGGTTCCATTTCCTGGGAACAACTTGCGGAAATGCGCGATGCCGGCGTGGACATCGGCAGTCATTCCATGAGCCACTCGGACCTCCGCGCCCGGAAGGGAAAAACCGAGGAACAGTATCGGGAATGGCTTCGGACGGAGATTGCGGGATCCAAGCAGCTTCTTGAGGATAAGCTGGGCATCGCGGTCAAAACCATCGCCTATCCCTACGGCAACCAGAACGAAATCGTGCGCGAGATCGTGAAGGAGGCCGGGTATGAGGCCGGATTCACCGTCTACGGCCAGCACATGGGCCACTCCGGCGACCCGACCCTGCTCGGCCGTTTTGCGGTGGATTCCAAGAATCCGGATGTTTTCACCAAGCGGGTGCTGGCCTTCCCGGGTTCCCCGGCGGCCGGATCGTCGGGCCCGACCATCACGGAAATCCCCGCCTCCAGCATCCTCACCGTCCCGGCCGACGGGGCGGTCGTCACCGAGTCCGAACCGGAAATCAAAATCAACCTCGCCAACTTCGGCAACGTCGATCCCAACACTGTCACCATGCGCATCAGCGGCATGGGCGTGGTTCCGGCCAAGTTTGATCCCGAAACCAAGAACCTCACCTACAAACTGGTGCAGCGGGTTTACGCCCGCCAGGTCACGGTGATCGTCAGTGCCACCGTCGACGGCAAGAAGGTCGAAACCCGCTGGTCGTTCCAGATGGCGCCGCCGGCGTAGGCCGGCGCCGGCGCCGACCCGCGCGGAGAGGCGGATTTTCCGAACCTTTGTGGGGAGGGGCGTGGGACCCGCGCACCCTCCCCCAACGCGTCAGCGCGTCTTCGTTTTCCTCTTCGCTTCCGCAAAGCTGGACTCGGTGTCCAGCAGGCTGGCGAGATAGGCGTCGCGGACCGGCAGCGACGGCGCGGCGGCGATTTTTTCCGGGTGTTCGAGGCGCGAGAAAATCGCGTGCACGACGGTCTCGCGCGGGACGGATTTGACGCCGAATCCGTCCGGACGGTTGCTGGACCAGAACCGCACATGCTCGACGCCGTCGAGCGTTTCGCGGCCGAGGTAAATGACGGAGTGTCCGCGTTCCTTCCGGCCGACGGCATCCGTCCAGAAAATCTTGAGGAAGTCGCCCGGACGGGCCTCGTCGAAGGAGGTGAAATTGCGTCCGAGGCCCAGTTCGCAGAAGAGCCGCGCCGTGCCGGGTCCGTTGGCGTTCCAGCGGCCCCAGACGCTTTCGCCGTCCGGGAGCGTGTCCGACCCATCCGGACGCAGGCGGGGAACCAGGACCTTCCAGACGTCTTCCGAGAGGGTGAGCACGCCCTTCCGTTGCAGGGCGGCCAGGGTTTTGAGGAACACCAGGTAGGTGGCGCCCGAACAATATCCGGGCATGGCGGATTCCGGACGGATGACGACCTCGTCGCCGGGACGAACCGCCTCCGCAAGTCCCCGGTGGGCGTTCAGCGTGGTGGCGTACCCCCCTCCGGAGGGCATTGTGCGAACCTGTTCGAGTACCATGTCGTTGATTCCGCCCGCCCACGCGGATCCCGCCAGCAAGAACAGAAAAATCGCGGCGCGGCGCATGCAGGCAATGTGCCGGAAGACGGGCGGGGGGAAAAGTTTTGGTTCGGTATTTTTGGCGCGGCGTGTTTTCGGCTACAGGATCCGCGGGAATTCCGCTTCAATGTCCCCTTCCATGCTGCGTCGTCGTCTTTTTCCGCTGGTTTTGCTCGCACTCCTTGCCGTTCTGGCCTGGGGGGCGTTCTGGCTGGCGGGCTGGATGGAAAAGCGGCCTCTCGCGCCTGCGGGGGGATTGTATTTCCCCGGCCGTCTCGAGCTCGACGTGCCGCAGTTTTTTCAGGCGAATGAACGCTGGGCCTCCGATCCGCTCGGCGCGACCACGGCGACGCTGGGCGCGGAGGGCTGCGCGGTGTCCTCGGCGGCCATGGTTCTGGCCTCGTATGGGATCGACCTGGACCCCGGCCGGCTCAACGAATTCCTCACGGCCCTGCCCGGAGGCTACACCCCGGAGGGGTGGATTTATTGGGAAAAGGCCGCCGAGTATGACCCGACCTTCACCCCCCGGCTGCTGCCCCATTACGAGGACAAGCCGTCGTATTTCCTGATCGACTGGAACCTCATCCAGGGCAATCCCGTCATCGTCCGCCTGCGCTACCCCAACGGGATCACGCACTTTGTGGTGATTTGCGGCAAGCAGGGCCGGGACTACCTCATCCGCGACCCGGGCCGGGGCGGCGCAAAAGGGGTTTATCCGCTCCGGGAATTCGGCAGCGACATCGAGGCGTTGCGCTTCTATCGCAAACCCTGAGGGAACGCCTTCCCGCGAGGCGGCGGGGCCGGGACGGGAAGGACGGGTGTTGGGTTTCCGAGCGGCCGCCTATTTGCGGCGGGTGAAAAGGAACGCCAGCAGTCCGCCGAGGAGGAGCGCGGCGATGATGGGGGCGTAGGGATTTTCACGAACGCTTTCGTCGGCGACCCGGGCTCCGCGGGCGGCCTGGGCACGCACGCGGTCATACACTTCGCGTCCGCTGTCGAGCGCGTCCGCAAGACGGCGGCGGGCGAGCTTCACCTTTTCCTCCGCCACATCCGAGGTGGCGGCGAGCAGCCCGCGGGCGTCGTCGGCGAGGGTTTCGAGATAACTGACGACGGTTTCCTTGTAGTTGTTCATAAGTGGATTGTCGCCTTGGATCGCATCCCGCGCAAGCTGTGGATTCATTCCATTTGTTTTTGGGCGCGGCGGAAGGCCCGGACAAAGCGTTTCAGCCTCGCGGGGTCGAGGCGGCCGAGAAAGTCCCCGTTCTCCCGCAGGGTCGACCCCACAATGAAGATGTCCGCCAGGGGCAGGTAGGTGGCGATGGTTTCGGGGGTCATTCCGGAACCGATCAGGACCGTCCCGCGCGCCGCCCGCCGCACCCGGCGAAGTTCCTTCACGTCGGGTTTTTCCCCGGTTCGCGGACCGGTGACAATCACCCCGTCGACGAGAAAAAATTCCGCCTGTTTGACGACGTCCACGATGTCGAGGTCGCCGGTGAGGGCGTGCGAACAGTGCTTTTTCTTCACATCGCCGAAGACCCGGATGTGTTCGGCGCCGAGCTCCCTGCGCAGCCTCAGAAGTTTCCCGGCACAGCCCTCGATGAGGCCGGCTCCGCCGATGTGCGCAAAAACATAGCCTTCCACCCGGATGAAATCGAGATCGCAGGCGGCGGCGATGCGCAGGGCGCTCTCGTTGGCCGCCTCCAGCAGTTGGAGTCCCACCGGGCCCGCAAATTCCCTGCGCACGGCCCGCGCGATGCGCCGGACGAGGGTCAGCGCCGCCGCCGGAAGCGGCGGCTTGATGTAGGGCAGGTCGTGGCTGTTTTCCAGAACGACGGCATCCACGCCGGCCGCAAGGTATTCATGCAGGTCGGAGAGGGCCTGGTCGAAAATCGCGCGGTCGTCGCCGTCATAACCGGGCGAGCCGGGCAACGGCCGAAGGGCGATCATGGCGGCAAGGGTCTTTTGGGGAAAGGCGCGCATGCCGCCGTTTTACGCCGCGTCCGGAGGGATGGCGAGAGCGGCCTGCCCCCCCGCGGCCTCCGGCCTGGGCGTCGAAAAGGACGGTCCGGCGAAACAGGTCGTTCCTACGAACGGATTCGCGAAAGCAAAAACCGTGCGATGGCGTTGGAGGCGCCGCGTCGGCGGGTGGCGGTGAGATTGGCCCGCCACGCCTTCCACAGCGCCCCGTCATTGGCGATGGCCCCCACCACGATGTCGTGAATGCGTTTGGGATCCCCCACGGCCAGGGCGCCGACCCCCGTCTGTTCAATGAGCGAGATGTTGCCTTCCTCCTGACCGGGAACGATGTGGCTGACCAGAAACGGAAGTTCCGCGGCGATGGCCTCCTGGACGGTCGCCCCCCCGGCCTTGCCGACAAAAATGTGATGCGAGGTCATCAACTGCGGCATTTCCTGGGTCCAGCCGATCAGGCGGCCCCGCACCGGCAGGCCGGCCGCCTGCAACTGACGGTAGACGCTCTGGCGCCGTCCGGTGACCACGGTGACGGTGAGATTGGGAATCTTCGCGAGATGCCCGAGGGAGGCGATGGCCGCCTCGGTTTTGCCGCCCGGGAAAAAGAGGAGTTTCCACTGGCCGTCCGTCGGCGGCGGACAGGGGGTCAGCGTTTCGAAAATGGGACTCACCGGAAACCCGAGCACATGGATGCGCTCCTCCGGCACGCCGTCGTTCCGCAGGACGTCCGCCGTCTGATTGTCCGCCACCAGCGAGCCGTCGCAGGGGCAGCGGTACCAGGCGGAGTTGATCTGGGTGGAGTCGGTGATGACCGTGTAAAACGGAACGGTCACCTCGGGATGACGCTTGCGGATCTTGGCGATGAGGAAGGAAAAGACCGGATAGGTCGAGGCGACGATGTCGGGCTGGAATTCCCCGATGAGGCTGTGGACGGCCTCGGTCAGTTCCTTCAGCATCGGGCCCATGCCCTCGACCACCCCCTTGCGGCTCAGCAGCTCGAAGACCACCTTCCACGCGCGCGGGTAGCGGTTGATCGCCGTCGTGTAGCCCGTCTGCATGAGCTTGTTCACAATCGGATTCGTCCGGGTGTAGGGATCGGCGACCAACACCTCGGCCGCGCCGGCGGTTTCGGTCTTCAGGGCTTCGCCGATGTTGCGGGCGGCGGTGTTGTGACCCTCGCCCATGCTGGCGGTGAGGATGAGAATGCGAGGCATGGAAACTACGGCAAAAGGCGGACGGACGGCAAGGGACCGGGCGGGATTTCAACGAAGCCTGTCAAGCGCCTGGCGGGCGCGCCTTTGGGTCTCTTCATCGTCCTGATCTTTGGCCGGAAGTGATAGGCCGATTTCCAGCTGTTTGCGAGCATCGTTTTTGCGTCCCAGCTTTTCCAGCATCAGGCCGTATTCCACGTGGTGCATCACCCGGGGCGGACCGGTGGCGATGGCCTTCCGGAAACATTCCTCGGCCCGCTTGGTCGAGGCCCCGGGAAGTTTCCCGTAGATCGCCCGGGCCAGTCCGCGCGCCACGGCCGGAACCGAGGCCATCTCGAAGTTCCAGCGGGCCAGCACATGCCAGGCCAGATCGTTGCCCGGATCCAGCCGGACGGCTTCCTCCGCCTCCGCCTTGATTTCGCGCGACAGCGCAATCTGACGGCGGGGGGATTCCAGCCGGGCCAGCCGGCCGCAGGCCACGGCGAGATCCAGCCGCGCGCGGGAGTCGTCGGGGGCGGCCTTCACCGCCCGTCGCGCCGCCGCCAGCGCCCGTTCCGCCAGTTCCTTTTTTTCCTTCTCCGGCGCGTCCCGGCCCAAGCGTTCATACTGGGCGGTGAGACGGCGGAGAATGTCGACGGAACCGGGGGTCTGCCGGTCCGCCTCGAGATAAAGCTCCAGCGCCTCGCGATGGCGCCCATGCGCGGCCAGCCGGTCGCCGTCCTCCAGAGGACCGGCCTGGGCCGAAACAACCAGCAGTGAAACGGCCGCGATTTTGCCGAAGGTTGCTCTTGCCAGCCTGAGGTTCCGGTTACACCCTCCCGGGAAGTTTTTTATGAAGCTCGGAGTCATTGGATTGGGTGGCCGGATGACGCATATGGTGAACAATGCCATGCGTCCGCAGCAACCGGATTTGCGTGTGGTGGGACTGGTGGAGCCGGACGAGGCCCGGGCCCGGGAGGCCCTGACCCCGGCCGAGCGCGAGGAAGCCCGCTTTTTTTCCCGTCTCGAGGAAATGGTGGAGGCCACCCGCCCCGATGCCCTGGCCATCGGCACGCGGTGCAATCTGCACACGAAGTACGCCATTGAGGCGGCGGCCTTTGGATTGCCGCTGTTTCTGGAAAAGCCGGTGGCGGTCACGATGGAACAGGCCGTCGCGCTGGAGGAGGCCTATCAGGGATTCCGCGCCGGGGTGGTGGTGAGCTTTCCCCTGCGGGTTTCTCCGCTTCATCGGGAGGCCCGACGCCTGATTCAGGAAGGAAAAATCGGCCGGCCCGAGCATCTGCTGGGAATCAACTATGTGCCGTATGGCACCGTCTATTTCGACTCCTGGTATCGGGACTATCAGATCACCCAGGGGCTCTTTTTGCAGAAGGCGACCCACGATTTCGACTATCTGGCCGACCTGGCCGGCGCGCCGATTGTTCGGGTGGCCGCCACGTATTCGCAGGGCCGGGTCTTCCGCGACGCCCGCTTCGCCTCCGAGGGGGGTGATGCCCTGTATTACGAGGGCATCGGCACGCCGGAAACCGGAATGAACGAGGATTCCTCCAACGCACTGCTGGAATTTGCCAACGGCTCGAAGGGCGTCTATACCCAGGTCTTTTACTCCCGCAGGGAGGCGCAGGCGCGCGGGGCCACCGTCAGCGGGCCGCGCGGAACGGTGCAATTCGACTGGTACGCCAACCGGCTGCGGTACGTTCCCCATTTTGAGGGGGAGGTGGAAACCTGGGAGCCGAAGGGGATCGAGGGGCATTTTGGCGGCGACGACGAACTGGCCCGCAATTTTCTGGCCGTGGTGCGCGGTGAGGAGGCGTCAATGTCCCCGCTGTCCAGCGGACTGAAAAGTGTCTACGCCTGCCTGGCGGCGAAGGAATCCGCGGAGACCGGCCGTTTTGTGGATGTGCGTCCCTGCCGGTTGAACGACCAGCCCTAAGGACCTCCGCCCGGAAACCCGTCGGGGGGGCGGCGGTTCGGACCGGTCAGGACCCCTTCGGCCACCAGGGAAGGAAGGCGTTGGTGGTGCGCTGATAGGCCTCGTAGGCGGCGCCGCGTGTCTGCAGCGCGTGGGCTTCCGTCGGCGGGATGCCGGTGACGTTCACCAGGAAGTGTCCCATGATGAGGGGGCTGATCGCGGCCAACCACCCTCCGGGGGATCCGAGGGCAAAGAGGAAAAAGGCGATCCAGATCAGCCACTCGAAAAAATAATTCGGGTGACGCGAACCCCGCCAGAGTCCGGTCCGGCAGACCTGACCCCGGTGGGCGGGATCCCGGAGAAAACGGGTCAGTTGGGCGTCCGCGACCACCTCCCCCGCGAACCCGATGCCCCAGAGGACCACCCCGGCGATTTCCCAGGGTCCGAAGCCGGGGGCGGGATTCGACAGCACGATGGCAAACGGCGTGGAAAGAATGCCGATCAGGAGTCCCTGCAGGAGGAAGAAGCCGAAAAACATCAGCCAGGGACGCTGGGGAAACGCTTCGCGCAGGGCCGCATAACGCGGGGTTTCCTGCGGGTGCCGCGCCATCACACGGCGCAGGAAGTGTGTGCCGAGACGCAGGCTCCACAGCACCACCATGAGGGTGAGCACCAGGGAACGCAGCCGGTCGCCCCCGCCGACAAGGGCGTAAAATACGGCCAGAAGCGTGAACCCCCAAGCCCAGGCGACGTCGACCACGCCCGCATTGCGGAATCTTTTTCCGATGGCCCACGTGACCGCCATCAGCAGCATCGCCAGATTGACGCCCAATCCGACCAGCACCCATCCATTCATCGTGTCGCCTCCCGGGAATTCATATCGGCGGGATTTTAAACGCCCTTTCCGCGTCGGCGTATAGACCATTTGTGAAAATCCCCGCCCCGGAGCCCCGGGGTTGTCCTGCGCGGGATTTGTGGAATACTGAAAACATGAGCACTCCCCATACCCCCTGGCGCGTGTATTCGACTCATGCCATCTTTCACACCGATCCCCAGCCGTTGTGGAAGGCGCTCGCGGATTACAACGGTCTTCCAAAGCTGCTGCCGGAGATGGTCAAGTCCAGCACCATGACCGGTGAGGGCGTGGGTGCCGTGCGCACGCTGACCTTTGACGACGGCACCGTGGCCCGCGAGGTTCTGATCGCCTTTCACCCCGAGCAGTTCCGGCTGTCCTACGCCATGGAGGAACCGGAGGGGTTTCCGTGGACGCATTATTTCTGCACCCAGCAGCTCCAGGCCCTCGGCGCCGGACAGACCCATCTCATGATCACCGGCTATTTTCAGCCGCGGGAGGGCACCGAGGCGGAAGCGTGCGCTGTGTTGTCGGAGGTTTATGCCGGGGTGTTGACCGGTCTGGCGCGGGAGCTGGGGGTCGGCATGATTCCGCAGCATTCCTGAAAATTCCCCCTTTCGGCCTCGCCCGCGCGCGGCTAGAGAGTGGGGATGTCCGTATTAGCCAATCCGCCGGAAAAAACCGCGCTCGCCGCCCGCGAGATCGGGCGCCGGCGCACGTTTGCCATCATTTCGCACCCCGACGCCGGCAAGACCACACTCACCGAAAAGTTCCTCCTTTACGGAGGCGCCCTCCAGCTTGCCGGCATGGTCACCGCCCGCAAGGACCAGCGCGCCACCACCAGCGACTGGATGGAGCTGGAACGCCAGCGCGGCATCTCGGTCTCCTCCACCGTGCTGCAATTCGAATACGGCGGCTGCGTGGTCAACCTCCTCGACACGCCGGGACACAAGGATTTTTCCGAGGACACCTATCGCGTGCTCACCGCGGTGGATGCCGCGGTGATGGTGATCGACGCGGCCAAAGGCATCGAGTCGCAGACGCGGAAATTGTTTGAGGTCTGCCGTCAGCGCGGCGTCCCGATCTTCACGTTCATGAACAAATTCGACCGCCCCACCCGGCCGCCGCTCGATCTGCTCGACGAATTGGAAAATGTCCTCGGGATCCACGCCCTGCCCCTGAACTGGCCGCTCGGCAACGGGCCGGAGTTTCGCGGGGTGTACGACCGCCGCGCGAAGGAGGTGCATCTGTTCCAGAAGACGCCCCAGGGCGCCTACCGCGCCCCGGAACAGGTGGGCGGCGTGGATGACCCGCTGGTGCGCGACGCCATGGCGCCCGATGTGTATGCCGCCTTCCGCGAGGAAATTGATCTGCTCGAGGGCGCGGGGGCCGAATTTGACCTCGACCAGATCCGCGCGGGCAAACTGACCCCGGTCTTTTTCGGCAGCGCGATGAACAACTTCGGCGTGCAACTGCTGCTCGACCATTTTCTCAAGCTGGCCCCCCCGCCCGCGCCCCGCCGGAGTGTGTCCGGCGAGGTTTCCCCCTCCCATCCGGCCTTCTCGGGCTTCATCTTCAAGATCCAGGCCAACATGAACCCGAAACACCGCGACCGCGTGGCCTTCGTGCGCATCGTGTCGGGGGAATTCCGGCGCGACATGACCGTGGCCCATCCCCGCACGGGCAAGCCGGTGCGGCTGTCGAATTCCCAGCGCCTCTTTGCCCAGGAGCGTGAAACGGTTGACTCCGCCTGGGCGGGCGACGTGGTCGGCCTCGTGGGCAACCAGGACTTCCAGATCGGCGACACCCTCTCCGAGGACCCCGCCATCCGCTTCGACGAAATCCCGCGGTTCGCCCCGGAATGCTTTGCCCGCATCCACAGCGCCAGCACCGCCACCGGGAAACGCTTCCGCGAAGGACTTGACCAACTCCTGCGCGAAGGCGTGGCCCAGGCCTTTGAACTGAAGGATTCGGTGACCCGCGTGCCGCTGCTCGGTGCGGTGGGGCCGCTCCAGTTCGAGGTGCTGCAATACCGCCTGGAAACCGAATACGGCGCAAAATGCCGGGTCGAAATGGCGTCCTGGACCGTGGCCCGCTGGATCCGTGCGAAGGACGGCGGCCCGTTGCCGGACCTCCTCCTGCCGAGCGGCGCGGCCCTGGCCACCGACGCCCATGGCGGCACCGTGGCGCTGTTCAGTTCGGAATGGTCGTTCGGATATTTCGAGAGCAAAAACGAGAACGTCGAAATCTCGATGCTGCCCTTCCGGGACCGGCCGCCGGCCTGACCCTTCTCCCGGGTCCGCGCGGGCGGGGGAGCCGAAAAATCTTGTCGCGGGACGTCCGGGACCGGACGATATTCGGCCTTCATGGATGCCAGCCTGCTCGAAATCCTCTGCTGCCCGGTCTCCCGCCAGCCTCTTCGGGTGGCGGACACCGAGACCCTGCGGCGCGCCGCCGAGCGAACGTCGATCCCGCCGTCGGAAGGCCTGCTCCGCGAGGACGGCCGGGTGCTGTATCCTGTGAAGGACGGCATTCCGCTTCTCGTGCCGGAGGAGGGCATTGCTCTTTGATTGACCCCCGGGGCCTCCTCCGGGTTGATTTTCACCTCTGACCTTTTGTTTCCATGACCGAACTCGAACGCATCCGTCACTCCGCCGCCCACGTGCTGGCCACGGCCATCCTCAAGATCTGGCCCGAGGCCCAGTTCGCCGCCGGGCCTCCGGTGGAGAATGGTTTTTATTACGACGTCGAGCTGCCGCACCGGATCACGCCGGACGATTTCCCGCGCATCGAGGAGGAAATGAAGAAGGAGATCAAGGCGAACCATGTCTTCGAGCGCATCGAGGTGTCGCGCGAGGAGGCGGTCGCCATGGCGCTCAGGGGTCAGCTGGCCTCTCTGGGCGAGCGCCCCGAACCGTCGAAGTTCAAACTCGACATCGTGCAGAACATTCCGGAGGGCCAGGTGATCACCCTGTATCGCAACGGGGACTTCACCGACCTGTGCGCCGGGCCGCATGTCATGCGCACCGGCAACATCGGCGCCTTCAAGCTCACCCACGTGGCGAGCGCCTACTACAAGGGGGACGAACGCAATCCCCAGCTCCAGCGCATCTACGGCACCGCCTTCAAGAACAAGACCGAGATGGCGAACTACTTCGCCATGCTCGAGGAGGCGAAAAAACGCGACCACCGCAAGCTCGGCCGGGAACTGGACCTGTTCCACTTTGACGAGGACGTGGGTCCCGGCCTGCCCCTGTGGCTGCCCAATGGCGCCGTGCTCATCGAGGAACTCGAGAAACTCGCCAAGGAGACCGAGTTTGCCGCCGGCTACCAGCGCGTGCGCACCCCGCACCTCGCCCGCAAGAGCATGTACCTCTGCAGCGGCCACCTGCCGTATTACGCCGACTCGATGTTCCCGCCCATGGAACTTCACATGGACGAGGAGACCCGCCGCGAGATTTTCGACCTCGAGGACGACCTGCGTCAGACCGAGGAAAAAATCGCCGAGATCGAGGCGCGGCTGAAGGACGGCAACGCGGGCGGCCTGATGGAGGAGGGGTATGCCCTCGAGGAATGGAAGAGCAGCCGCGAGAAGACGCTCAAACGCATCGAGGACAAGCGCGCGCAGTATTCGTATTACCTCAAGGCGATGAACTGCCCGCACCACCACAAGATCTTCGCCGCGGTGCCGCGCAGTTATCGCGAACTTCCCCTGCGCCTGGCGGAATACGGCACCTGCTACCGCTACGAACAGTCGGGCGAGCTCTTCGGGCTCATGCGCGTGCGTTCCATGCAGATGAACGACGCCCACATCTACTGCACCGAGGAGCAGTTCGAGGAGGAGTTCAATGCGGTGAACCAGATGTATCTGAAATATTTTCAGATCTTCGGCATCGAGAAGTATCTCATGCGGTTCTCGACCCACGACCCCGAGAAGCTCGGACAGAAATACGTGAACCAGCCCGAGCTCTGGAAGAAGACCGAGGACATGGTGCGGAACGTGCTGGTCCGCTCCGGCATCAATTTTGTCGAGGTGCCCAACGAGGCGGCGTTCTACGGGCCCAAGATCGACGTGCAGGTCTGGAGCGCCATCGGGCGGGAATTCACCATCGCCACGAACCAGGTCGACTTTGCGGTGCCGGCCCGCTTCGGGCTGGTCTACAAGGATCGCGACAATTCCGAAAAGACCCCGCTCTGCATCCACCGCGCGCCCCTCGGCACGCACGAGCGTTTCATCGGCTTCCTCATTGAACACTACGCCGGCAACTTCCCGCTCTGGCTCGCGCCCGAGCAGGTGCGGATCCTCACCATCGGGGACGATGCGCGCGTGGTCGAATACGCCAGGACGCTGCATGCGGAACTGCGCTCCCATGAGGTGCGCGCGGAACTCGACGCCACCAACGACAACATCAAGGGCAAGATCCTGCACGCCGAGCAGCGCAAGGTCCACACCATGCTGGTCATCGGCAACCGCGATGTCGACGCCGGCGCCGTCAGCGTGCGCCTCCACGGCAGGGGCAACGTCGGGGCCAAGGCCCGCGACGAGGTGGTGAGGGACATCGTCACGGCGATCAGGGAGCGGAGGGCGTAAGGTCCCCCTCCTTACGCGCCGGGACGGGCGCGCGCCAGGCCTGGGGGTCGGCGGGAAGCACGGCGAGCAATCCCTCGTCGACCGTGGCAATTTCGGGGGAATCACCCACCCGGACCCGAACCTGACCCGCCTCGGCCGTGCCGAACGCCGCGCTCGCGACGGTCTGCTCGCCGGCGGTGGCTTCCGGGGTGTTTTCGGACAGCACGGAAAGAAACTCCACCTTCACTTGCGGGGTCACAAGTCCGGCGGCGGAAAGTTTCGCGCCGGTGATCGGGGTGAAGTCGGAGACCTCCGCCGTCGCCAGGGCGCTGACCAGGGCCTGCACCGCGGCGTCGCTGGCGGGTGCCGTGGCGCCGCCCGACACAAGAACCCATCCCTCGCCGTCGCGATTCAGGACAAGGGTGCGTTCGGGCGAGGTGATGCGAATGCGGTCCACGATGTCAAGGTTGACCGGCAGCAGTTTCCGATCCCGCAGCGTGGCGGGGGTGATGTCCAGCAGCTCCGCCGCCTCGGCGGGCAGGCGGTAGACGGAATCCCGCGCGGTGAACTGTCCGTACAGTTCGCCGTTCTGTCCCGTGCCCAGCCGCAGGGTTTGCGGACGGTCCGAGCCTTCCGCGTAAAAGGTGATTTCCTTCTGGCCTTCCACGATGCCGTAGGTGCCGAGATCGCCGGAATCCTCGGAGATGTACTCCGTCACGCGGAGTCCGAGGAGAAAGTTGAGAAATTCCGCCACCCGGGCCCCGTCGGCGGGGACGTGCAGGGGACGGACCATCTTCCAGCCGCGCGCCTCCTGCACCAGCTCGATCTCGCCGTCCGGCCGCCGGATCAACACGCGGTCAATCTGGGCGGGCCTGAGATCGGTGAGACGGCGGTCCCGGAAATCCCCCGCCGGCCGGAAGGCCTGGCGCAGGATCCGGTCGCTCACAAGATAAACGTCCCGCGAGTCGCCGACCCGCACGTAAAGGCGGTCCTCGTTGGCTCCCTCCTTGCCGAGGTGAAGGACGACTTTGCGCGGACCGTCAAATTCGATGCGCCGCTTCGGATTGCGCAGACCGTATTTGCCGAGGTTTTTTTCGCCCCCGATCTCGCGTCCGTCGATGCGGTCGAGAAACTGCAGTTCCGCGGCGGTCTGCAAAAGCCTTTCCACTTCGACGGTGGCGGCGCGGTCCTTGGATTTTTCCCCCAGCTGCCAGCCGTTGCCGCGCCGGCGCAGCACCACTTCGGAGTCCCCGGAAACAATGCGGAGCCGGGTGACCTCCGAGGGATTCAGCGAAAGCACCCGGCGGTCCCGGGCGATGAGATCCCGCTCGCGCGGACTGACGGTGAGCGGTTCGTAGATGGCCAGGAAAACCACCGCCGCCACGGCGAGCCCCACGAGGACAATGGTGGACCAGCGGTTCATGCGCGGCGCCGGAGCCATGCGATCAGGCCGAGCAGGGCGGCCGCCCCCGGAATGATCAGCATGGTGTACATGTTGATGGTGCGGAGTTGAAGGTCGGTGAGATTGAGCGTGAAGTGCTGGATGGCCTTCGGTGCCACGCCGGTGAGGCGTCCGCGGTCCATCAGCCAGTTCGAGGCGCTGAGCAGGAAGTCGAGGCTTGATTGCTTGAGCGTGCCGTCGAGGACGAAGTCGCTGTTGCCCACCACGACCATCTTGGCGTTTTCCACCTTGACCCGGTCGTCGCTCACACCGCCCCGCGCCGCGGCGGCCGCCACGTAGACCGGATATCCGTCGTCGATCCCGTCGTCGTAACGCACGGGCTTGTTCTGGCCGGAGACATACTGGAACTCGCCCCAGAACTCCTCGTCCGCCCGGATGAGCGGCCAGATCTGTACGCCGTCGGCCTGGGATTTCTGGACGTTGAAATCCAGCGACTGGGTGGGCCCTTCCAGCAGGATCTGCATGCCGGCCATGCGGCGGGTGATCGAGTTGCCCTCCAGCATGAAGCCGGTCACGGCGTCAACGAGGATGCGCGTGATGCCGGGTTCCAGCGGAAGCCGCATCAGGCGGATGACCCGGTTTTCAATCGGAGTGATGCCGCCGGCTTTTTGCAGGATGCCATGGAGGAGGGGCGTCTTGGCCAGCGGATCGAGCAGTACGAGCAGGCGGCCCTTTTCGAGGCTGTATTTCCCGATGATCTCCGCCTCGCGCTCGGTGAGGTCGTATTTGAGGCCCACCAGAAAGAGGGCGGCGCAGTCGGCGGGGATGCTTTCCAGCGAGGCGAGGGACAATGGGGCGACCCGCACGTTCTGCCGCTCAAGATAATCCTTGAACGCGGAAATCGGGGACGCGCCTTCGACGGGCGGCTCCCCATGGCCCTGGAGGAAGTAGGCCTTGAGACGCTCGGGATTGAGGAGGCTGATGATGGCATTGGTGAGGGCCTGCTCGCCCTTGAAGGCCAGCACCCGCGGCGGCATTCCGCTGGCTATGGGGGTGAGGTCGAATTCGGCCATTTCGGACACCGGGACAAATTTCACCCGTCCGTCGTAATCAAGAATGACCACGTTCTCCTCGGCGGTGAACTGGTATTTGGCCTGCAGCTCCCGTGCCCGGGAGGGATCGCGGGTCTGGTCCACATACTCCACCTTGATGTTTTTCCGTCCCGAGAAGACGAGCTCTTTGAGGAGATTGTAGACGTCGTTGAAGATCAGCGCGTCGGCCGACGGGGTGGTCTTCGAAAACACCACCGTGATGCGCATGGGCGTGGAGCTCTTCAGATCGCGCAGGACGCGGCGGGTCTGGTCGGCGAGGACAAACTTCTGGTTCCGCGAGAAATCCCAGCGGGCGTAATGGTTGAACGCGAAATAATTGACCGCCCCGAGCAGCACGAGCGCGGCCAGGATCTGCAGGGTGACGTTGAACCGGATGGTCCGGCGGGGAATGGTTACTTTTTCCATCTCCGGTATTGGAAGACGTGCAGGGTCAGAAACAGCGTGAAGGCGGTCATGCTGAGATAAAAGACCACCGGCCGCGTATCAAAGAGTCCGCGGGAGAATTCCTTCATGTGCTCCACCGTGGAGAAATAATACGTGAGCTCGATCAGGAACGGCGCCGAACTCGGCAGCAGCTGCGCGAGCAGGTTGATGAAAAACATCGCGCAGATGGCGGCAAAGGCGGCGATGGCGGCGACGATTTGATTCTGCGTGAGGGCCGACGCCAGGCAGCCGATCGCCAGATAAAACATGCCCACCAGAACGAGGATCGTGTAGGCGCCGAGGTAGCAGCTGAACGAGGTGGCGGCCGGCCGGTGCGCCACAAGCTGGAAGATCCAGAAATAGAGGACGCTCGGCAGCCAGAGCACGGCGTAGAAGACAAACGCGCCGAAGAATTTCGCCAGCACGACCTGCCAGTCCCGCACGGGCGCGGTCATGAGCGATTCAATGGTGCCCAGTTTGTACTCCTCGCTGAACAGGCGCATGGTGAGCAGCGGGAAGATGAGCACCAGCGGGAACCAGAACAGGATGGTGTTGAAAAACGCCTCGACCACCGTGACCTGTCCGGTCTCGCGGTTCAGGGCGTTCAGGCCCGAGTGGAAATTGAATCCCGTGAGCAGGAGAAAAAAGAAGAGCACCACATACGCCAGCGGTGTCCGGAAGTAGTGGGCGATTTCGCGTTTCAGCAGGGTGAAAAAGCGGCGCATGAATCAGAAAAGGGTGGACGGAATTTCGGCGGGGAAACGGCGCGAAACGCCCGGGCGGCGCGTATGTGCGCCCGCGCGGGCCGTGGGGTTGGTCCGGACCGGATCAGCGTTCATCCGCATGGGTGACCTCCGCAAAGACCTCCTCAAGGGTGGCGCCCCGGCGCGTGAGTTCACGCACGGGCCATTTTTCCGCGACGGCGAGTTCGTGGATCCGTTCGCGCGGATCGCCGTCGGTGGAGAGCGTGAAACGGGTCCAGTCGCCGGCGGGGTGGTGGCTGACATCCTTCACGCCGGCCAGGGCGCGCAGTTTCGACGCGGCGGCCTTGAGGTTGTCGACCTTCATCTCGACGACGGTCTCGCCGCTGGCGGAAAGCTGCCGGCGCAGGTTTTCCGGCGTGTCCATGGCCTCGATTTTGCCCTTGTTGATGATGATGACGCGCGAACAGGTCATTTCCACCTCGGGCAGGATGTGGGTGGAGATGAGGATGGTGTGATGGCGGCGCAGATTCTTGATGAGTTCGCGCACCTGCCGGATCTGGTTGGGGTCGAGGCCGATGGTCGGTTCGTCGAGAATGAGCAGGTCCGGCTCGTGGATCATGGCGTCGGCCAGTCCCACCCGCTGGCGGTAGCCCTTCGAGAGCGCGCCGATCATCTTGCGGCTCACCTCGCCGAGTCCGCACAGGTCGCAGACATCGGTGAGGCGTTCCTTGATGCGGCGTCCGGGCACCCCCTTGAGCGCGGCGCGAAAGCGCAGGTATTCGTGCACGCGCATGTCGGCCGGCAGCGGAACATTCTCCGGCATGTAGCCGATGTGTTCCCGGGCGCGGAGGGATTCCTTGAAGATGTCGTAGCCGGCAATTTCCGCCCGGCCCGAGGTGGGCGGCAGATAGCAGGTGAGCATGCGCATGGTCGTGCTCTTGCCGGCGCCGTTGGGGCCGAGAAATCCGACGATTTCCCCCCGTTCCACATGAAAATCAATGCCGTCCACCGCAGTGACACTGCCATAGCGTTTTGTGAGAGCCTCGACTTTGATCATGAATGTGGTCCGCGCTGAGCGTGGGTAAACCCCAAAGACTAGAGCAGGTTCATCCCCACGCGCAATGGGGAAGCGCGGATCACGACCGCGCCGGCCGCCTCCCCGGCAGGGCGAAAACCACGGCCAGCAGGCTGCCGGCGGTGACCTCGATCGAGCGTGTGACGGCGATGAAGGGGCCGCTCGAAGGCTGGAGCAGGGACGATCCGATGATCAGGGCCACGGTGACCAGCACGATGCGCCAGCCGGCCCGCGAGGAAAGGAAGGCCCAGCAAATGAGGGAGGAGAGGGCCAGCCCGACCGGCAGCAGCCATTTGGGCAGTCCAAACAGAAAAATCAACCCCATGGCGAGGCAGGAGCCCAGGACGGTGAGACCCAGCCGCGACGCGCCCGCCTTCCAGGCGGCCCGAAGGTCCGGGTCGTAGACGAGCACAAAGGAGATGATCGCCCATTGCGGGTCGGTGCCGAAGGACCAGAACACCAGTCCGAGCAGCAGCGAACCCAGCGCAACCGCCAGAATGGTGGACAGGGCTTCCGTGCGCGGCATGCGGGACATACGGGGAAGCATACCTTTTTCGCCCCGGCGCGAAAGCGCTTGTTGGATGAACCCTTCCGGCGCGGTACGCCGGCGGGTCGCGCTATTTCTGCCAGAGCGCGCGGATTTCCTCCTGGGTGAGCAGGGTGGCGCCCTTGATCAGGCGGCAGAATTCCTTCTTGGTGACATGATGGTGGGAGCCCTCCCCGGTGCCGAAATCCTTCACGTCCTTGTAATGGACGGCGAGGCGTTCGAGTTTGACGATGCGGTAACAGGAATCGCCCTGTCGCCAGACCTGGTTTTGCTGGAGTTTCATGAATCGGCGCTTTTGGGTTCGACCGCGCCACGACGCTGGAGCCAGTAGGCGGTCATGGCACAGACAATCGCATACGCCGTGCCGGCGGACCAGCCGGCGATGACGTCGGTCGGATAATGCACGCCCAGATAAATCCGGGACAGACCGATGAGAAAGGTCAGGGCGAGGGCGGACGCAATAAAATAGAGGCGCACCCGGCGGGATTTGACCGATCGCGCCAGCATCACCGCCAGGGTGAGGTAAATGATGGAGGAAATCATGGAGTGTCCGCTCGGATAGCTGGCCGAGCTCACTTCCGAGAGATGAGGTACGACGTCGGGCCGTTCGCGTGCGAACCAGGCCTTGAGCGCCTTGTTGAGGAGGGTTCCACCGAGAGCCGCCACCAGGAGAAAAACCGTCGCCCGATACCGACCCCGCAGCAGGAGGTAACCGGTGACCAAGACGGTCGTGAGCGTGAGCACGGCGCCGCCACCCAGCGCGGAAATGTCGAGTCCCACATGACGCAGCCAGCGAGGGCCGATGGGCTGGGAGGGGTCTGCGGGCGACCTCAGCGCACGCATCCATTGGCGTTCGGTCTCGTGCAGGCCGCCGTGCTGAACCAGGTCGGTGATTTCGACAAAAAGGGTCAGACTGCCGAAAAACGCGGCCGCGGCCAGCAGAAGCACCAAGTCCTTCCACCCGAAGCGCCGCAGGCGGTCGCCCCAGGAGGGGAGGGAGGAATTTTTCATGAACCTCCAGTCTACATCCCCGGGCCGGCCGGGGGAAACCGCAAAGGACAACGTGCCGCATTGACACCCGTCGTTGCCTCCGCCAAGTTGGGGAACGGTGTCCTCTCTTCCGCCCGTTTTGTGTTTTGGCGAAGCGCTCGGCCTGGTGGCGGCGCAGATGACAGCGCCCGGCAGTTCGTCGTCACCGGCCACCCTGACGTTTGCCGGGGCGGAGTCCAACGTGGCGATCGGTCTCGCGCGCCAGGGGGTGCCCGTGGCGTATTTTTCCGCGGTGGGGGAGGATTGGTTCGGCCAGGCCATCCGGCGTTCGCTGGCCGCGGAGGGCGTGGATGCGGGCGGTGTGCGGGTGGACCGGCAGGCCCGCACCGGCCTGATGATCAAGCAGCCGCAGGTGCTGAGCGAGCCGTCGGTGGTTTATTACCGCGAGGATTCGGCCTTTGCCCGCAATGCGATGGAAATCGCCCGGGAGATTCCGGTGCAGGCGGACGGCGTGTTGTTTGTTTCCGGAATCACGCCGGCCCTGCGACCGGACATCGGCCGGGCCTTTTTGGAACTGCTGAAACGCGCCGCCGCGGGCGGCATGCGGATTTATTTCGACATCAATTTCCGCTCCCGGCTCTGGACGTGGGAGCAGGCGCGCGGGACGCTGTGTCCCCTGCTGCCGTTTTGCCAGGTGGTGTTCAGCAGCGAAACCGAGGCGCGTTCCCTGACCGGCGAATCCGGCGATTTCGAAAAAGCCGCCGCCGCGCTCCTCCGTCTGGGAGCGAAGGAGGTCATCATCAAGCGCGGTCCCGAGGGGGCGAGTTATTTTTCGGAAGGGTCCCGGTTTGATGGCGCCGCGCACCGGATCCCCTTCGTGGTGGATCCCATCGGCGCGGGAGACGCCTTCGATGCCGGCTTTGTGGCGGGACGCATCAAAGGTTATGACCTCGAAAAATGCCTCGCCCTGGGAGCCATCCTGGGCGCGGCGGCCTGTTCGTTCACGGGCGACTGGGAGGGTCTGCCCCTGGAACCCCAGACCCGGCGCCTGCTTGAGGGGGATTTGGAAAGCGCGCGGTAGGATGAAAACGGTCGCCGCTCTGGTTATCGCCCTGACCGGGACCACCCGGTGGGCCGGCGGCGCCGGGTTTGAGGATTTTCTCCGTGAGACGAAGGTTCCGGAGAAAATCGTTTTTCCCGAGGGAGCGGATCCGGAGTCCGGACCGTTCGGAAGGGAAATTGCGTTGTATCGCCGCGTTTCCGAGCCGTTTCGCCGGCTGCTCGAGCGAGGGCCGGTCCCCTCCGTCGATTACCAGACCCATGAGGAGGATTACGGACGGCTGCGCGAGGCCGTTTTTGCGCGGCAGGGCGGTCCGTTCACCGACCGGGTGCTGTCCTGGCGGTGGGGCGGATGGTGCGGCACGGGCAGTCACCGGTTCCTCGTGCCACATTCGCAAACCCTCCTCTGCGCGCTGGTGGCGGATGAACGCTGGTGCGAAGCCGCCGGAGCCGCCCTGGCCCTGTCCCCGGAAACGGACCCCCGCCTGGCATGGAAAATCCTCGAAGCCTGCCCGGGAACCCCGGAGGAAATTCTCACCGGGGGATTGGCGCTGGCGATGAAGCATGGATCGGGATGGGAGCTGGAGGCACAGGAACTCCCCCTGCTGGCCTTGATGGCCGGCCTGCCCGGCGACGAAAAGGTTCGCAGGCTCATCGAACTCGCCTCGGTGGCGCCGGCCCCGTCCCTTTCGCAGTATTTTCAGGTTCTGGGCAAATGCGTTCCCCGAGGGCCACAACCCAATGGGAGGTGGGGGATCGCCTTTGGCGGGAGCGGTCTCCACAGTGTGACGGCGGGCAAGGTTTCCGCGGAGGGACAGAAGATGGCCCTCGATTTTCTTTGCGCCCAGGCGTCGCCCAAGCTTCCGGTGGACGCTGCGAAAACGCTGGCCGAAATGTTTTTCGGGAAACACCAGCCGGCGATGATTGATGCCGCGCGCAGGCTCCTCGATCACCCGTCACAATCCGTGGCCGATGCCGCCGCCAGGGTGCTGACGGATGCGGGGGAGAGTTTCCCCGTGCCGAAAAAACCGGGCCCGCTTCGCTATCGGATTCTTGTGAACGGCACCCCCTACGCCAATCGGAAGGTCGACTGGACCGTTCCCGGTCTGGGGGCACAGGTCACAACCACGGCGGAGGGAATTGCCGAGATCCCGAGGGATTTTTTTCTCGATCATCCCGAGGTCCGCCGGTTTGCCCTGCGCAGCGGGGAACTGCCTTCCATGGACGATCCCTGGTTTGGAGTGATGGTCGTTCCCACCCCCGGTTCCGATTCCCCGGTCGATGTCCGGATCGTGACCGAGCCCACCCGGATCCGTCTTCAATGGGACCGTCCTCTGCCCGAGTTGGCCTCTTCCGACATGACCGTGGTTCTCTGGGGAGAGCAAAGTGCCGACCGGCAAAAGCTGATCACTTGGAGTCCCGCCACGTTCACCCTTCCCGTGCAGCCGCAGGTCGTCTTTCCCCAACTTGCTCCGGGAACGTACCGTCTGGAAATCCGCATTCCCGGGTGCGAGTCGTGGACCGGCTTGGTCACCGCCGGAAAGACCGTCGAGGTTTCTCTGAAGCGGGCTTCGGACGTGCGGTTTTCGGTCACGCCTCCGGCCCCCTGGCGTGCCCATCACCTCTTTCGGGAACTTCATCAGGACGGCCGGCGCATTTCCGCGGACTGGGACCATCAGGCCCTTCGTTTCCGGGGAGTGCCCACGGGTTCGTATGTGCTCCGGATTCCCTCAAGTCACGAGATTCGTTCGAAAGTGATCGGTCTTCTGCCGGACGGTCCGGAATTCGAGGGGCGGGAAATTCCCTTCGAGGTGTCCCCTTCCTCTCCGCCGGTAATGGACCTGGGTTCTTTCGAACTGAAACCGTCGTCCTGAACGAACCGGCTATTGGTCGCTCTGCACGGCGCGCAGTTGCACGTCGCCGATGTGGAGATCGAGCGCTTTCTCGGCGGTGCGCAGGAAACCTTCGGTGGAATCGGTCAGCGCGACATCGAGTTTGCCGAGACGGGTCCTTGGGGCGGCCAGGTTTTGCTTTTCGAGGAGGGCCTTGACCGCGAGGGCGCAGTTTTCCGCGGAGTCCACCAGGGTCACCCCCGGACCCGCCCCGCGGCCGATGGCCTCGCGGGCAAGCGGATAATGCGTGCAGCCCAGCACCAGCGTGTCGATGCCCTCGTCGAGCAGGGGGGAGAGATAACGCGCAATGACCTGGTCCGTGATGGGATCGTCGAACATTCCCTCCTCGATGAGCGGGACGAGCAGCGGACACGCGACGCTGAAAACCCGGGCGTCCGGCCGCAGCGCGTGGATGGCGTGTTCGTAGGCTCCGCTGGCCACCGTGGCCCGTGTGCCGATCACGCCGATGCGGCCGTTTTTCGTCGCCCGCACGGCGGCTTCGGCACCCGGCGCCACCACGCCCTGCACCGGCACCTTGAACAATTCCTGCATGCGCGGAACGGCCAGGGCCGAGGCGGTGTTGCACGCCACGACGATGATCTTGGCCTGCTCGGCCAGAAGCAGTCCGCCGATCTCGATGCTGTAGCGTTCGACCGTCTTGCGGCTCTTGCCGCCGTAGGGGACCCGGGCGGTGTCGCCGATGTAAAAAATCGTTTCGGACGGCAGCAGGTTCTGCAGGGCCGCGGCCACGGTGAGTCCTCCGATCCCGGAATCAAAGACGCCGATGGGATCGAGACGGTGGTCGGATGATTTTTCGGATTCCATGAAGTGCGCGCGCGGGGAAGGTTCACCATCCCGCCGGTGGGAGTCCAGCCTTTAGGCGGTTTCCGACCGGGTAAAAAACATCGCCCTCCGCCGGAGGCAGGCGGATCCCCCGACAACGGGCGGCCGTCAATTCCCCGCCGAGCTCTTCAGGGCCTCCTGGGCCTGCGCCACCGAGGCCGCGTTGTCGGTCCGGGATCTCGGGGTGACCTTGAGATTGGGAACGGAGGTGGGGGCGGTGGCGCTGACGACCACGGACGGCCGTTGGTATTGCAACTGGCCGGCGACGGCCTCGCGGTAACGGTTGATGCCCTCCACGATGCTCTCCGCCATTTTTTGACGGTAGGACGCCGTGGCGATGAGCTGGTGGTCGGGGGTGCCGCTCATGAATCCGCCTTCCACCAGGATGCCGGGAATGGAGATGTTTTTGATCACCACAAACCGCGCACGCTTGATGCCGCGGTCCGGCAGGTTCAGGTTGCGCACAAGGGCGGCGTGCACGGTGGTGGCGAGGGCCACGTTTTCCGCGTCGCGGGCGTGGCCCTTGTATTGCACAAAATCGCTGTAGCGCAGGTTCTCCTCATCCATCGAGGGCACGCCGCGGGGGGCCAGACAGTAGGTTTCCAGTCCGGTTCCTCCGCCCGTGTTGCTTTTGTTGAAATGGACGGAAACGAAGACCGCATTGGCAAACCGGCAGGCATAGGCGGCCCGGTCCTCGAGCGGCACAAAAACATCCGACGTGCGGGTGCAGCGCACCGTGTACCCGGCGGCCTCCAGAAGGCGCTTGGTCCGCAGGACCACGTCGAGGGCGGCTTCCTTTTCCACCCCCAGCGGTCCGCGCGCGCCGCTGTCATGGCCGCCATGACCCGCGTCCAGCACCACGGTTTTCACGGCGGTGGCATTCTTGATCTTTTGCGGACGCAGGATCGGCTCGATGATTTTCACCACATCCATCGCGGAAATGAGCGTGGTGTGGCCTTCGTTGATCATCGGAAAACACAGCACGTATTTGACCCCGTTGATCGTGACGTCGCGTCCGGCCCGCCCCCCCTGGATGCTGCTGCCGGTTCCCACCAGGCGGAAGGTTTTCCCATCAAACACCGTGCGGCGCATCTTGTAGAAGTTCGCGACATCCTCGAGGGACACGTATTTGCGCTTGTCCCGCTCCACGATGTTCCATTGCGCCTGTGCCACGGCCGCGCAGGCGAAAAGGAGGGCTATCGTTAATACGGTGCGCACGATCCGGGGAAAGTGGGGGTGGTTAAGGGAGGCTGCAAGTGGAAATTGTCGCCGGTTCGCGGAGAATTCCCCATTTTCGACCCTTTCGCCCGGCCATGGAGGCACCGATTTTCCACGCGGCAGCTTGGCAGGAAGGGACCCCGCAGGTAGGATGGAGGGATGGATCTGAGCGAAACGCTGCCCCCGGAGCTTGCGCGGTTTTGGCGGACCGATGACGGTCTGACCGCCGTTCAGCGGGCGGAAGCGTATGGCATCGATCTTTCGCTGCTGGACGACAATTTGCGACTGACGCCGGCGGAGCGGCTTCTGCAAAATGACCGGATCTTGAATGAAGCGGAATCCCTCCGGGAAGCCTATCTAGCCACCCGTGAAAACCCTGACACGTATCACGCAGCGTCTGGCCGAGTATCACGTTGATTTCGTGATTGGGGGTGGCTTGGGGACACTCCTCCATGGGAGCGCTTTGATGACCCGCGACGTCGACGTCGCCTGCCGCTTGGATCCCGACAATCTCGCGAAGATCTTCCGGGCCTTGGAATCCCTTCACCCCGTCCACCGCATGACCCCCGAAAAACAGCCCTTCACCCTCGACCAGGCGGAAAAAGGTGGTTTTAAGGATCTGTATCTGTCCACCGACTGGGGGCAGCTGAACTGCCTGGGGGAAATCAGGGGCCTTGGCGGTTACGCCGAATGTCTCGCGCAGAGCGAAACCATCGATCTCGGCGGGGTGGAGGTGCGGGTGTTGACCCTGGATGCCCTGATCACCGCCAAACGCGCCATGGGCCGTCCGCGCGACCTGCATGCCGTGCTGGAACTCGAGGCGATCCGGGAAAAATTGCGCGGCCGCTGACGAGTCCGTCGGAGTTCAGCCTTCAGGCGGTTTCCCTCCAGGCACCCTGCAGGCCGGTCTCCAACGTCCGCTCCCCGCGCTTGCGCTTGGCGGGCTGGTCGCGCACACTGGAGGTTTTCCCATGTCCGAACTCGCCAAAGCCTACGAGCCGCAAGCTGTTGAAGAGAAATGGTATGCCTGGTGGCTGGAGCAGGGGTGTTTTCGCGCCGACCCCGCCTCGCCCAAGCCGGCCTACTCCATCGTGATCCCGCCGCCGAATGTCACCGGCGTTCTCACGCTCGGCCATGTGCTCAACAACACCATTCAGGACATCCTCGCCCGGCGCGCCCGCATGACCGGACACGAGGTTCTCTGGCTGCCGGGGACCGACCACGCCGGCATCGCCACGCAGACCGTGGTGGAACGCAAGCTGCGCAAGGAGGAAAAAAAGACCCGCCATGATCTCGGCCGCGAGGCCTTTTTGGAACGCGTCTGGGCGTGGAAGGAACAACACGGCGGCATCATCATCACCCAGCTCAAGAAGCTCGGCTGCTCCTGCGACTGGTCCCGCGAGCGTTTCACGATGGACGAGGCCTACGCCCGCAAGGTGCAGGAGGTGTTTGTCGATCTCTACAACAAGGGCCTCATCTACCGCGGCAAGCGGATGGTGAACTGGTGCCCGGTTTCCCTCACCGCGCTGTCGGACGAGGAGGTCATTCCCAAGCACCAAAAGGGCTACCTTTATCATTTCAAGGTCGAGGTCATCGAAGAACCCGGCACCTTCCTCGAAATCGCCACCACCCGCCCGGAGACGATCATGGGGGACACGGCCGTGGCGGTGAATCCGAAGGATCCCCGCTACGCCCACCTCATCGGCAAGACGGTGCGCCGTCCGCTGCCCATCGAAAACCAGGCCGCCCTGCCGATCATCGGCGACGAGGCGGTGGATTTTGAGTTCGGCACCGGCGTGCTGAAGGTGACGCCCGCCCATGACAAGGCCGACTACGAAATCGGCCTGCGCCACAATCTTCCGGTCATCGACATCATGAACCCCGACGGCACGCTCAACGAGCTGGCCGGCGAGGGGTTTGCCGGACTGGACCGCTTCGAGGCGCGGGTGGAGGCCGTGGAAAAGCTGCGCGAGCTCGGGCTCCTCGTGGAGGAAAAACCCTACGAAAACAACGTCGGTTTCAGCGAACGCGCCGATGTGCCGATCGAACCGCGCCTCAGCGAGCAGTGGTTCCTCAAATATCCGAAGACCGCCGAGGCGCGCGACGCCGTCCGGAAGGGATTGATCAGGTTCTTCCCCGACCGCTGGGAAAAGGTTTACGACCACTGGCTGGAAAACATCCAGGACTGGTGCATCTCGCGCCAGCTCTGGTGGGGGCATCGCATTCCGGTTTGGTACCGCACGGAAGATCCGGAGCTCAAGACTCCGCCCTCCGAAATCAAATGCCAGATCGACTGTCCCGGCGAGGGTTGGGTGCAGGATCCCGACGTGCTCGACACCTGGTTTTCGTCGTGGCTCTGGGCCCACGAAACCATGGACGAGGCGACACGGAAAAAATTCTATCCGACCAGCGCTCTGGTCACCGGACCCGACATCATCTTCTTCTGGGTGGCCCGCATGATCATGGCCGGCCTCGAGTACATGAACGAAGTGCCCTTCCGGCACGTGTATTTCACCGGCATCATCCGCGACAAGTCGGGGCGGAAGATGTCGAAGTCGCTCGGCAACAGCCCCGATCCGCTGGAGATCATCGCCAAGTACGGCGCGGACGGTCTGCGGTTCGGTCTCATGCGCATCGCGCCGCAGGGCCAGGACATCCGGTTCGACGAGCAGCAGATCGTCGAAGGACGGAATTTCTGCAACAAGTTCTGGAACGCCTGCCGGTTCCGTACCCTGCAGGGACCGGTCGATCCCGCCGCGGATCCCGGCAAACACGGGCTGTCCATTTTTGCCAAGGACATCCTGGCCAAACTCGACGCCGCCATCACGCGCATCGAGTCCGCCTATGCGGAGTATCGGTTCAGCGAAGTGGCCCAGGCCCTCTACGACTTTGTCTGGGGCGACTTTTGTGACCGGTTCATCGAGGCGGCGAAGTCCGACTTCAACGATCCGGCCCGCCGCGAAGGCACGCTGGCGACCATCGATTACGTCATCAAACGCGTTCTGCTGCTCCTGCATCCCTACGCGCCCTTCATCACGGAGGAACTCTGGCACGGACTCGGTTTCGGCGAAGGGTCGATCCAATACGCCGAATGGCCCAAGGCCGCCGGGTTCGCCGCCGAGCCGAAGGCGGATGCCGTGTTCGCCTCGATTGCCCAGGCCCGCACGCTCCGCGCCACCTTCAACCTGCCGTCCAACAAACGGCTGCGCTGGCTGTGCCGTCCGTCCGCCGACTGGGTGAAGGCCGAGTCCGCGGCGCTCGGTGTCCTGCTGCATGCCGAGTCGCTCGAGTTCGTGGAAAGCCGCCCGGAAGGCGCGCTGGCGGCCTGTCCGACGGAGATCGGGGTGTTTTTCCTCCCCCTCGAAGGCGTGGTGGATCCCATCACCGAACGGAAGCGCCTCGACGGGGAAATGACCAAGGTGCGCGCCGAAATTGAGAAGGTGGAGCGCAAGCTGGCCAACGAAACCTTTGTGAAAAACGCCCCGGCCGAGGTCGTCGCCGAACACCGTCAGCGTCACGCCGACTGGCAGAGCCGCCTGCAGGCCCTGCAGGACGCGCGGAACGCGCTCGGGTGAGCGACGGGATTTCGCCCCGTCCGGGAGAAACGCCGGACCCGTGAAAGGCCCGCTTCGCGCGCCGATGGGCTGCTACGTGTAACAGCTTTTCGGCGTTGGCGTCGGCGGGGAAAGGGGCCTATGGTGGTCGCATTCCCGATGAAATCCCGCGTTCCCTCCCTCCGTTTCCGTGCCGCCTTCACGCTGTTTGAGCTGCTGAGCGCCGTGGCGGTTGTCGCGATTCTGGCCGGCCTGCTGTATCCGGTGGGCACTTCCGCCCTCCGCAAGGGGCAGGCGGCGAAGTGCGTGTCGAACCTGCGCCAGATCGGGCTGGCCCTTCAGCAGTATGCCAACGAGGACGGAAACCGGCTGCCGATGATCAGTGTGAACGGGGAGGATTGGGACGTCTATGCCATCTCCCCCTATCTCCCCAAGCGCCCCGACGGCCGCCAAAACATGGTTTTTGTCTGTCCGGCGGCCAAATACAAGGGCTGGCCGACGTCGAATCTTTCCCGGACCTATTCCGCCAGTGATGCAATGATGGGCATTGATCCGGAAACGGGCGCGCCGGCGTTCACCTATTCGAAATACCAGCGCAATCGAAACACCATTCAGAATCCGGCGGAGACGATCCTGCTTTACGACGCCGTGCAATCCGGCGTGCAGCGGTTCTGCGACATTCAAAACAACTGGAACGAAGTGTCCGCTTCGGGCGATCTCCAGCCAACCGCGACCGGTCCGACGAGCTGCCTGGATTACCGGCACGATGGCGCCCTGCAGGCGCTCCATGCTGACGGGCATGTGGGCCTGATTCTCCGCACCGGCGCGGCGGCGATCACCAAGTCCGTCTGGCAGGGACTCTGAGGTCTCCGCCCCTTTCCCAACGGGGGATTTTCTCATTTTCCCGGGCCGTCCCACCCCTTAGGCTGTCCCCATGTCGTCCTCCCGGGGTCCCACGCTGAGCGATGTCGCGCGGGCGGCGGGAGTTTCACGCATGACCGTATCCCGCGTGCTGCGCGATGCCGGTTATGTGTCCGCCGGGACGCGCGCCCGGGTGCTCGAGGCCGTGCGTCAGCTGGAATACCGGCCCAATCCCATGGTGTCCGCGTTCATGACCTATGTGCGCAGCGGCGCCATGCCCCGCAATGCCGGCGTGCTGGCCTATCTGACGAGCGACCATCTGGGACGCTCCTGGCGCACGCACCCGCCGTTTGTGCGGTTCTGGAACGGAGCCGCGGCGCGGGCCGCGGAGCTGGGCTACAAACTCGAGGAATTTCCCCTGCGGCAGCCGGGCGTCAGCATGGCGCGGCTGAGCGGCATTCTTTACGCCCGCGGCATCACCGGACTGATCGTGGCCCCCATGTCGAGCGCGCACGCGCATTTGAATCTCGACTGGAAAAAATTCAGCGCCGTGGCCATCGGATATTCGCTTCTCAAACCCGCCCTGCCGCGCGTCTGCAACGACCAGTTTTCCTCGATTCTCATCGCCATGCGGGAGTTGTGGCACTTGGGCTACCGCCGAATCGGTCTCGCCATGCCCCACTCGGATGACGCCCGCGTCCATTATCATTGGTCGGCGGGATACCTGTCCTTTTACCGGCGGCGCGGGGAGCGCCGGTTCCCGCAGCCCCACCTTCCGGAAAAATGGGACTTCGACGCCGTCATCCGCTGGGTCCGCAAGGAGCGGATCGACGCCATCGTGTCGACGCACATTTCGATGCTGGAACGGCTCACCCTCCTCGGCGTGCGCATCCCGGAGGACGTCGGGCTGGTGAATCTCGACTGGTCGGAGGAACTTACCTCCTGCGCCAGCATTGATCAAAGGCCGGAGGAAATCGGCGAGGCCACCGTCGATCTGGTCGTGGAGCGGGTCAATCACAACCGCCTCGGCATCCCCGACCGCCAGCTCACCGTCAATTTTCCCGGCGTGTGGCGCCCCGGCGCCACCGTGCGGCGGCGGAATGTGTGACGTGTAACAGGCGGCGGTGCTGGCGGCCGCGCGGGGCGCGACCTAGGTTGGGGGTGTTCCCATGAAAATGCTCTCCTTCCTTCTTTTGGCTCTCTCCTGTGCGGCGGCCGTGGCCGGGGAAAACCTGATCCTCAACGGCGATTTTTCCTCCGGGCTGGAGGGCTGGCGGCTCGACCGTCTGCAAAACGCGCAGGCCTCCATCGAAGTGCGCGATGCCGGCGACGGCCGGAGCGCGGCCGCGATCCGGGTGCTGGAACAGGCGGAGAAGCGCTATTTTGTCCAGCTGGCCCAGAAGGGCGTTTCCCTCGAAGCCGGCAAAACCTACCGCCTGTCCTTCCGCGGCCGGAGCGATCCGGACGCGAGCATTGTGGTCAAGATTCTCGAAAACCAGGCGCCGTTTCCGGAGGTGTGGTCCGAGGATCACATCAACCTGGGACCGGAGTGGAAGGAAGTCGTCTTCGAATTCAGTCCGCAGGTCTCGTTGGATGAAGCGGTCTTCGTGTTGAGCGGCCTGGCGCAGCAGCCCGGAGAGTATTGGTTCGCCGACGTGTCGCTGACGGTTGTCGACTGAGGTTCCCGTCATGAAAAACACCATCGGGCTCTGCGGGGGACTCTGCTTCCTGCTGGGCGGGTCGGTCATGGGGACGGCGGACCTTCCGCACTCTGCGACGATTGTGGGGCCGGCGGATTATCCCCGGTTTCACACGGCCGGACCCCAGCGCCGCCATGCCGGCATCGAGATCATCGAGGTGACGGAACCGGCCGTGGCAGGGAAGGGGGTCCGGCTGACCGTGGTGGAGGACTGTGACAGTCCCCTCGGTGCCCAGGTGGCCATGCCGGTGAAGCGTCCGATCCGGAAGGGGTCGATGCTTTGGGTTCATTTCTTTCTCCGCGCGACCGAAAGCGACCGGGAGTCGGGCGAGGGGCGCCTGCAGGTGGTTCTGGAGAACGGACAGACCTTCGAAAAATCCCTTCAGTTCAACGCCTCCGCCGCGTGTGAATGGAGGGAATTCGCGATGCCGTTTCCCGCGAAGGAAGATTACGCGCCGGGCGAGGCCAGCGTGATTTTCCGCATCGGATATCACCGTCAGACCCTGGAAATCGCGGGTTTTGAAATTCGCGATTTCGGACCCGGCGTGGCGAAGGAAAACCTGCCGACCACGCGGGTGGATTACCGGTATGCGGGCATGGAGGACGACGCCCCGTGGCGGACGGCCGCGGAGGAGCGGATCGAAAGGATCCGCAAGGCGCCGCTCCGGGTGCGGGTCGTGGACGGAAATGGCCGTGCGGTTTCCGGCGTCGAGCTGGAAATCGAACAACAGAGCCACGCCTACTTTTTCGGCTCCGCGGTGGATGCACGGTTCCTCGCCGGGCCCGCCGCGGACGAGGACTATCGGCGTCAGGTCGCCGATCTCTTCAACATCGTCACCTTTCAGAACGACCTCAAGTGGGCGATGTGGGAAAGGGACTCGGCCACGCCGCTGGCCGCGGCACGCTGGTGCGCCAGCCGGGGCGTCGCCCTGCGCGGACACACCCTCGTCTGGCCTTCGTGGCGGAAACTGCCCCGTCACGTGAAGGACCTGCGGTCCGATCCCGAGGCCCTGCGCCGGATCGTGCTCGATCATATCCGGGAGGAGGCCGGGGCGCTGGGGCGGAATGTGTTTTGCTGGGACGTTCTGAACGAACCCTACGACAATCATGACGTCATCGACATCCTTGGCCGCTCCGTCATGACGGAATGGTTCCGGGCCGCCCGGGAGGCCGCTCCGCATGCCCTGCTCTACATCAACGACTATGGCATCATCACCGGCAATGGTCTTGACCTGGCCCATCAGCGTCATTACGAGGAAACCATCCGCTTCCTTTTGGAGCAGAAGGCCCCGCTGGACGGCATCGGGATCCAGGGCCATTTCGGCCGGGAACTCACTCCTCCCGGGCGCGTGCTGGAACTGCTCGACCGCTTTGCGGAGTTTGGCCTGCCGCTGCAGATGACCGAATTCTCCCTGCAGGTGGAGGATTCCGCCATCGCCGCGCGGTATCTGCAGGATCTTCTGACGGTGTTTTTCAGTCACCCCGCCACCAACGGCTTTCTCCTGTGGGGATTCCGGCAGGACGGGGTGGGCTACGCACATGAGGCGGTGTTGTTGGACCGCCAGGGGAAATGGACCGTGGCCGGAGCGGCCTGGAAGCATCTGGTCCGGCAGCGGTGGTGGACGCGCGAAACCCTCATCTCCGACCCGGACGGCGCGGCGGAAACGCGCGGGTTCCTCGGTCGCTACCGCATCGCGGCGCGTCGCGGGGACACCGTGGTCGAACGCACGGTCGATCTCACCCCGGCCGGTTCCCCGATCGAAATCCCCCTGCCATGAATCTCGACTGTTACGTGTAACCGACCGGGCGGATTGCGTTCCGCGCGGAGCCGTCGTTTTCCTCACTCCATCATTCCCACCCCATGAAACTCCCACATCTCCTTGCAAGCATCCTCCTGGCTTCCACCGTCACCGGCCCCGGGCCGGTCCGGGCGGCGAACTATTACTGGGACGCCACTCCCGATGGCGGCACGACGCTGAACTATGGCAGCGGCGTCATCAGCACCTCCGCAGCCAACTGGTGGCCGGCCTCCGGCGCCGCATACGTCGGATGGACGAACTCCCTCACCGATTCCATCAACATTGGGAGCGCCGGTTCCGTGAACGGCAAGACCTACGAAAGCGGTGCGGGCGTGCCGGCGTTCACGCTGACGCTCGACGGAGCCATCAGCGCGCAGCAGGTGCTGATGAGCGGGGCGCTGAACAGCGGGAATCCGGTGACGATTTCCGACGGCGGCAATGCGGCCAACACGCTGACCCTCGCGAATTCCGGAAACGTGGGCAACAACTCCGCGACATCGGTGTTGATCATTGACGCCCAGATCCAGGGTGGCGGCGCCAATGGCATCGGCAAGATCAACGGAGGTACCGTGGTTTTTCTGAAGGACAACACCTACGCCGGCGCGACCATGATTTCCGGTCAGGTCGGGGCGGGCAATGGCGGTGTGCTCCAGATCGGCAATGGTGGAACCACGGGATCGCTCGGCACGGGCGCGGTCCAGTTTGCCCTGAACGGGGCGCAAACGGAGGCGTCCACCCTGCGGTTTTATCGGAGTGACGCCCTCACGGTGAACAATGCCATGAGCATTCTCAGCGCCAACGGCGTGGGCGGGATCGTCCAGCATGCGGGTGGCGACACTCTGACGCTGGGCGGGAACGTCGTGCTGGGCACGACCGGCGCGGCGGTTTCCGCGGTGCTTACCTATGACATCGCGGACACCGCGCAGGTTGTCGACACGCAGGTGACCGGAAACATTTCCGGCATCGGCGGCGTGGCGAAAACCGGCGCAGGGCGTCTGATTTTCAGCGGCTCCAATTCCTACACCGGCGAAACCCGGATCCATGCCGGAACGCTGGTCGTCAACGGCTTCAACGGCAACAGCGCCTTCACGGTGAACGGCTCGGGCGAACTGGCCGGTGTGGGAACGGTGGGCGCTCTCACCGTGCAGGGCGGCGGCGTGCTTACGCCGGGCGACGGCGCCGGAATCCTGCGCAGCGGGGCGTTCAGTCTCGCCTCCGGCGGAACCCTCGCGGTGTCGCTCTCGGGCGACACGGTGTCACCCGTGGCGGGAATCGATTACACCCAGTTGAGCGCCACGGGAGCGGTGAGCCTGACGGGGGATTTTTCGCTTACCCTGGAAGCCGGCTACGTGCATCACGAAGGGGCGTTGTATTTTGTTCTGGAAAACGATTCGTCCGATGCGATTTCCGGCGCCTTCAACGGCCTTGCCGACAATGCGATCCTGACGGTTGACGGATACGATTTCCGGATCAGCTATTTCGGGGATTCCGCGACAAACAGTTTCACCGGCGGCAATGACGTGGTTCTGATGGCCGTGCCCGAGCCTTCGGGGCTGCTGCTTGGGACGATGGCGCTGGGATGGGTCGTGGTGCGCCGGTGGAGCCGGAGGTGGTTTCCCGAATCTTGACCGGAACGCGCGGAACGGCTTCCCGGTGCGGGGACTCGTTTCCGGCCGCTCGCAGGAGCGTCTTGATCGCGTCCGGCGCTTGCGCGAAGGTGGCGCGGTGAAACGAGCCAGACTGATCATTGCCGCGAGCGAGTCCTGCGCCGACATGCTCTATGCGACGAAATTCCGGGCGCCGGATGCCTTCGTTTTCGTGGAGGTGCAGGGGAAGACGGCCGTGCTGTTGAGCGACCTCGAAGTGGACCGTGGCCGTCGTGAGGCCCGGGTGGACGAAGTGGTTTCGCTCTCCGAATTCGAAAAATCCCTCCAGGGAAAAAAGAAACGGAAACCCTCCTTTGCCCGCACGGTGGCGGCCTTCCTGAAGAGCCGCGGTGCGAAGCGCGTGACCGTCCCCGGCGATTTTCCCCTCGTCCTGGCCCGCGCCCTGAAAAAGGAGGACATCAAACTGCGGCCGGCGGAGGGACATTTCTGGCCGGAACGTGAGTTCAAGACCGACGAGGAAATCCGGGTCCTGACCCGGGCGCTCCGGGTGGCGGAGGCCGGACTGGCGCGCGGCATCGAGGTGTTGAAGGCGTCCACCATCCGCAAGGACGGGAAGCTGGTGTGGAGCCGGCAGGTGTTGACCTCCGAGATCCTGCGCCAGGAAATGGAGATTGCCGTGGTGCGGGCCGGAGGCGAGGCGCGCGGGGACACCATTGTGGCCGGCGGTGAGCAGGCCTGCGATCCGCATGACCGCGGCAGCGGTCCGCTTTACGGCAACCAGCTCATCATTCTGGATATCTTTCCGCGGGATGCGCGGTCCGGGTATTTCGGCGACATCACCCGCACCGTGGTGCGGGGCCGGGCGTCCGACGCCCAGCGGCGCCTTTGGGAAACCTGCCTGGAAGGACAGAAACAGGTGCTGGCCAAAATCACCCCCGGGGCCTTCGGCGGGACGATTCACGAGGAGCTGAAAAACTTTTTTGCCGAAAGCGGTTATCCCACCGAAATCCGGGACGGCCGCTGGCAGGGCTTTTTTCACGGCACCGGTCATGGCCTGGGCTTGGAGATCCATGAGAACCCCCGCTTCGGCGCGGTGCATTTCCAACCCGGACAGGTGTTCACCGTCGAACCGGGGCTTTACATTCCGGGCATCGGGGGCGTGCGCCACGAGGATGTCGTGGTGATCACCGGGGACGGATGCAAACTCCTCACCACCCACCCGAAACCGTTGGAGATCTGAGCCGGATTTCGGCCGGACGGGAACGCCGACCGACGGTCGACCGGCCTCACGTTTTCATGAACGCCGGATCGGATTGATTGTCGGACACAGTGAACTAAATTGGAGCCTATGACTTTGTGGATTTTGTTGATTGGCGTGCCCCTGCTCGTGGGCCTCTGGGCCCAGATGCGGGTTTCGAGTGCGTTTTCGCACTGGAAGCAGGTTGCGGCGTCGTCCGGGGTGACCGGCGCGCAGGCCGCACGCGAAATTCTCGCCGCGGCCAACATCCGCGATGTGGAGGTCGTGGAAATCAACGACATGCTCGGCGACCACTACGATCCCACCCACAAGCGGCTCTGCCTGTCGACGGAGGTTTACCGGACTCCGTCCGTGGCGGCTCTCGGCATTGCGGCGCACGAATGCGGCCATGCCATCCAGCACCAGAAGGCGTATGCCCCCCTGCAGTGGCGCATGGCGATTGTTCCCATCACGCAGATCGCCTCGAACATGCTGCCGTTCATCTTCCTGGGCGGCCTGTTCTTCGGCATCTTCAAACTCGCCATGCTGGCGGTGGGGGTTTACCTGATCCTCACGCTGTTCCAGCTCATCACCCTGCCGGTGGAGTTTGATGCCTCCCGCCGGGCCAAAATCATCCTCCAGCAGATGGGCATGATCCGTCCGGGAGAAGAGGCCGCGGGCGTGAACAACGTCCTCAATGCGGCGGCGTTGACCTATGTGGCGGCGTTTGTCGCCTCGCTGGGCACACTGATCTATTACCTCCTCATCCTGACGGGACATCGTGGCGACGAACGTTAAGAAGGGTCGCGTTCGTCCCGTCGCCCTGACGATCGCCGGTTCCGACAACAGCGCCGGGGCCGGCATCCAGGCGGATCTCAAGGCGTTTTCCCGGCTCGGTTGCTACGGACTCACCGCGGTGACCTGCGTGGTCGCGGAGGTGCCGGGTCAGGTGGCGGCCATTCAGCCGGTGAAGCCGGAGATCGTGGCGGGTCAGGTGGCCCTGAGTTTCCAGGCCTTCCCCGTCGCCGCCGCGAAAACCGGGATGCTGTTTTCCACGCCCATCATCGAGGCGGTGGCCCGCGAACTGGCCCGCGTGAAAATTCCCCTCGTCATTGACCCGGTGATGGTGGCGAGCAGCGGTGATCCGCTTTTGAAAAAATCCGCCATTTCCGCCTATCTGCGGAAACTCTTTCCGCTGGCGACACTCGTCACGCCGAACCTCGACGAACTGCAGATTCTCGCGGGCCGTCCGGTGCGCAATCTCAGGGAGATGAGGGATGCCGGCCGCCTGCTGGTGGACCGCTTCGGATGCGCCTTCCTGCTCAAGGGCGGGCATCTGCGGGGCAAACAGGCCGTCGACTTCCTGGCGACGCCGGAGGGCTTTGAGGAGTTTTCGGCACCGTTTGTGCGCGGCGTGGACACCCACGGCACCGGCTGCACCTATTCGGCATCCATCACCGCCGGCCTGGCGTCGGGCAAGTCGCTCGCCCAGTCCGTCGCCGCCGCCAAGCGGCACATCACCCGCGCCATCGAAGGTTCGCTCCGCTGGGGAAAAACCTGCGCGCTGGATCAGTTTGCCTGAGCCCTAAAGCAACGGGTCAATCGCCGCCAGGGCCTTGCTGTAAAGCGGGTGTTTTCCGCCCCGGCTCAGTTCCATCAGGACGATGTCGGTGAGCTTGGAGCGTCCGGCGGCCACCAGCATGGGCGCCTCGCAGGAATCGTCCCCGCAGACCTTCGCATGGTAATAGGCCGATCCCGGCTCGCGGGTGATCCCAAAGGTGGCGCCGTCGCTTTCGAAGGCGCAGCGGCTGATGACTTCGCCCGGCGTTTCCGTGATCTCGAATTCGATGGTCCGGCCGTCCTGCGAGACGAAGGATTGCTTCCCGAGAAGGGACTGGTGGCGCCAGCCGAGCTGGGCGGCGATCCAGCCGAGAAGCAGCAGTCCGGCCAGGCGCTGCGAGGACGAAATGGAAATCCGGTGAATCTTGCGCGCGTGGGCCAGCACGCAGGAATGATCGAAGAGCTGTGCGAGGGCAAACCGGGTGCCCACCAGGCGGGTCCAGTTGAGGTCGCAGAGGATCGTGCGGGTTTCCGTGAAGGTGCCGATTTCCCGGACGATCGCAAATTGTTCGACGGGATTCTTCCAGTCCGCGCTGTCGTAAAGGAGCCGGTCCACGCGGCTCCAGAGCTTTTCGTTGAGCGGACGGCGGAATTCCCCCTGGCGCCAGAAATACAGCGGCAGGTCGGAGTCGAGGTGGGAAAACACGATGCTCGGCAGCGCGGTGAGCATGTCGCCGTCGAGCTGGAAGGTGATCTGCTCGGAACAGATCTGGCGCTCGCCCTTTCCGACGAGGTGACAGTGGGCGCTGATCCAGGCCTTTGCGGCGGGCTCGGGGGCGTCCGGATTGGCAAAGATCAGGATGGCGCGGCAGGCGTGTTCCGCGGCGATTTCGGCGATGAGTTGGGTGTTGGCGTTCACCGTCTCCATCCGGTCGGTGAAGATCGCGAAATTGATGTGGGACGCCCGGGTTTTGGTGTCCCCGCTCTCCTCCCAGAGTTTGCCGAGTTCCTTGTCGATGCGGCCGATTTCGACCGGGATTCCCGCTTCGAAGGTTGTGGTCATAGCCTCCTCCATTTGGCGCCGTGGCGCTTGATCAGTTGATCCGCCTCGCTGGGTCCCCAGCTGCCGGCGGAATACATCGCAAGATCTTCGCTGTCCTTCTCCCACTCCTCGCGGATGGCATCCACAAATTTCCACGCCTCCTCCACCTCGTCGCGGCGGGCGAAGAGGGTCGCGTCGCCGCTCATGGCATCGAGCAGCAGGCGCTCGTAGGCCTCCGGGGTGGCCTTGCCGAAGCTGGTGCCGTAGTGGAAATCCATTTTCACCGGCTCGATGCGCAGGCTCGATCCCGGCAGCTTGGCGCTCATACGCAGGGCGATGCCCTCGTCCGGCTGGATGCGGATGACCAGGACGTTGTCCTCGATCTCGTCGTCGGAGGCCTTGAAGAGCACGCGCGGGGCGCCCTTGAAATGCAGGGCGATTTCGGTGCCGGCCTTGGGCAGGCGCTTGCCGACGCGGACAAAAAACGGCACGCCGGCCCAGCGCCAGTTGTCGACGTTGATCTGCAGGGCGACGTAGGTTTCGGTGACCGATTCCGGATTGACGTTCTGTTCGTCCCGATAGGCGACGACGCGTTTGCCGTTGATGTTGCCCGCGCCGTACTGACCGCGCACGACGTTCCGGCGCACCTCGGCGCCGGTGAGGGGACGCAGGGATTTCAGCACCTTGACCTTTTCGTCACGGATGGCATCGGCGTCCAGCCCGGCGGGCGGTTCCATCGCCGTGAGACACAGCAGCTGCAGCAGGTGGTTCTGCACCATGTCGCGGAGCGCGCCGGATTTGTCGTAATATCCCGCGCGGCCCTCCACCCCGAGGGGTTCGCTGGCGGTGATCTGAACGTGGTCGATGTATTTGGCGTTCCAGAGATGCTCAAAAATCGCGTTGGCGAAGCGCAGCACCATGATGTTCTGCGCGGTCTCCTTGCCGAGGTAGTGGTCGATGCGGAAGGTGTCGCGTTCCGGAAACGCCTCGACGACCATTTCGTTGAGCACCTGGGCCGAAGGCAGGTCGGTGCCGAAGGGTTTCTCCACGACCACCCGGGCCCAGCTGCCGTCGCGCGCCTTGTTCAGGCCGCTCTTGCGGAGGTTTTCCAGGATGATCGGAAACTGGTCGGGTCCGGCCGATAGATAAAAGAGCCGGTTGCCGCGCGTGCCGCGCTGGGCGTCCAGTTCGTCGAGGCGGCGGGCCAGGGAATGGTATCCCTCGAGGTTGTCGAACTCGCTGCGATGATAAAAAATGGAGGACGCAAAACTCGCCCAGAGTTCGTCGTTGATCTTCTGACGGGAAAATTTCCGGGCGGCCTCCTCGATTTCCTTGCGGAAGATTTCGTCGGTTTTGTCACGGCGGGCAAACCCCACGACACTCACGGCGGGCGGAAGGGCGCCGTCGGCGGCCAGATTGTAAAGGGCGGGCAGAAGCTTGCGGTGGGTGAGGTCGCCGGTGGCTCCGAAAATCACCACGGCGCAGGGCTCGGGCATGGTGCGGCTCGAGAGTCCCTCACGGAGCGGATTAACATCTTTGCTGTCAGCCATGGGCTTTTGATAGACCTTCAATCCATGGGTGACAACGGCGAAGGCACGATGGATTATGAAAAACTTTCCCGGCTGGCGCAGGCGGAAATTCAGTCCGCCCTCGAAGCCCTGCCTTACGAGGTGCGCCGGCGCGTCGATGCCGTGCCGGTTTTTCTGGAAACCTGCCCGACCGGGGACGATGTTGCTTCGGGCGTCGAGCCGGACACCCTGGGATACTTCGACGAAGGTTCCCCGGAGGCTCCCACGCCGCGCATCCGCCTCTGGCTGGAAAACATCTGGGACTACGCGGGCGGGGACATTGATGTGTTTTGCGAGGAGGTTCACACCACGCTTCTGCACGAAATCGGCCACCTCCTCGGCTGGGACGAGGATCAGATTGAGGAGCGCGGACTGGGCTGATCCCGGCCCGGCCTCCGGGCGGCCGGCGGAATGCTTCGGGTCCGGCCCTCCGAAATTTCAGCGCACCGGACAAAAGAAAAAGGCGGACGGTTTCCCGTCCGCCTTTTTGTGAGGGGTATCCGGAGGAGTCTTATTCCTCTTTCTTTTCGGCCTTGGCCGCTTTTTTCGAAGTTTCCTTCGGAGCCTTCTCCGCCTTGGCGGCGGTCTTTTCCGGCTCGGCCTGGACGTCTTCGGTCACGGCGAGGTCGACCCATTCGATGTAGGCCATGGGCGCGGAATCGCTCTGCCGCGGCCCCAGCTTGACGATGCGGGTGTAGCCGCCGTTGCGGTTGGCGCTGCGGGGCGCAATCTCGGTAAAGAGCTTGCGGACGGCCTTGACGGTGCGCTCGCTGTTGTTGTGGAGCTGGGCCAGGGCGGTGCGCTGGGCGTGGAGCCCGCCGCGCTTCGCGAGGGTGACCAGTTTTTCAGCGATGGGGCGGACGGCCTTGGCCTTGGCCAAAGTCGTTTTGATGCGCCCATGCTCGATGAGGCTGCAGGCCTGGTTGGCGAGCAACGCATCGCGGTGCTCGGCCTTGCGGCCCAGTTTGACGGTGTTTTTGCGGTGACGCATGGCTGGTTATTTGAGTTCGCCAGCGGGATCGACGAGGCCGGACTCGAACTTCATGCCGAGGCTCAGACCAAGCTGCTGGAGTTTGTCTTTGATTTCGTTGAGGGATTTCTTGCCGAAGTTGCGGTACTTGAGCATTTCGGCCTCCGTCTTCATGGCGAGCTGCCCCACGGTCGTGATGTTCGCGTTGTTGAGGCAGTTCGCGGCGCGAACGGAGAGTTCGATCTCGTTCACGCTCATGTTGAGGAGCTTCTTGAGGCGGGTGTTTTCCTGGCTGACCTCCTCCGGAGTCTCGTCGAACTCCACCTTGCTGTCGTCGTAGCCGACAAACACGTCGAGGTGGTGGCGGAGGATGGCCGAGGCCTGGGTGAGGGCGTCATCCGGCGTGATCCGGCCGTCGGTCCAGATGTCGAGGATGAGCTTGTCGTAGTCGGTGCGCTGGCCGACACGGGTGGCCTCCACGGCATATTTGACGCGGGTGACCGGGGAAAAGATCGAGTCGATGGCGATGACGCCGATGGGCTGATCGGGGTGCTTGTTTTCGTCGCCGGTGGCGAAACCGCGGCCGACCTTGACCTCGAGCTCGGCGTTGAATTTCTGCTTCCGGTCCAGCGTGCAGATGTGCTGGTCGGGATTGACGACCTCGACGCCCTGGACGCACTGGATGTCGGCGGCGGTGATCGGCCCCTCCTTGTTCACCGCGATGGTGACGGTGCGGGTGTCGTGGTCGGCGGCCTTGAATTTGACCTTCTTGAGGTTGAGGATGATGTCGACCACATCCTCGACCACGCCGGGGAGGCTGGTGAATTCGTGGGGGGCGCCCTCGATGCGGACCGAGGTGATGGCGGCGCCTTCCAGCGAGGAGAGGAGCACGCGGCGCAGGGAATTGCCGAGCGTGTGGCCGTAACCGGCTTCGAAGGGTTCGGCGATGAATTTGGCGTACGTATCCGTGGATGTCGATTCCTCCTTGATGAGAGTCTTCGGCATCTCGAATCTTCCGAGACGAACAGGCATGGGATTGGTGTGTTTCGCCGGGTTTCCCTGGGCGCTTGCGGCAGAACGTCGAAGACGCCTGCCCCAGGACCTACGGCGGGTTTTTTCAGCGCGGAGGGGAGAAAGTAGGGGAAATTCCGGCGTTGTCAACCCTCCAGGAGGCCGGGGTCGCCCCGGTCCGGACCCGCCCGGCGCGGATTAGGCGTGCCATGGTGCGTGCGGTGGCGTATTTCCTCGGCCCATGCTGGAGAGGCTCTTTCGGTTGAAGGAAAACGGCACCACTCCCGGCCGGGAGGTGGTGGCGGGACTGACCACCTTTGCGGCCATGGCCTACATCCTGGCGGTGAATCCCGGCATCCTGTCCAAGGCCGGCATGCCGCAGGCGGCGCTGGTGACGGCCACCGCGGTGGGGGCCGCCATGGCCACAATTCTCATGGCGTCGCTCACCAACTTCCCCCTGGCCTGTGCGCCGGGGATGGGAATCAATGCCTTTTTCGCCTTCACGATCTGTCTGGGCATGGGCATTCCGTGGCAGAGCGCGCTGGGACTTGTTTTCATCAACGGCTGCATTTTCCTGATCTTGTCCGTCACCGGGGTGCGGGAACGCATTCTCCGGGCGCTCCCGTTTGCCCTGAAGGTCGCCATTTCCGCCGGCATCGGCTTGTTCATCGCCTTCATCGGCCTGCAAAACGGCGGCCTCATCGTGGCAAGTCCGGCCACCATGGTCACGCTGGGGGACCTGTCGAGTCCGCCGGTGGCGCTTTTCGGGGCGGGCATTCTGCTGACCTGCGTGCTGGTGGCCCGCGGAATTCCGGGCGCGATCATCCTCTCCATGGCGGTCATCTCACTGATCGGCCTGGTGGTGCCGGACGGAAAGGGCGGCACCGTCACGCACCTGCCGGACGCACCGGTGTCCGCGCCGGCCTCCCTGGAACCGCTGCTTTTCCAGCTCAACTTCGACTTCGTCCTGCAAAATCCGCTGCGGGCCCTGCCGGTGATTCTCACCCTGCTTCTTGTCGACATGTTCGACAATATCGGCACGTTGATCGGGGTGACCCGCCGGGCGGGCCTGATGGACGCCCAGGGCAATGTGCCGAAAATCGGACGGGCGCTCGTGGCGGATTCCACGGCGGCCATTCTGAGCTCGCTCATCGGCACCTCGACGGTGGTCAGCTACATCGAAAGCGCCGCGGGGGTGCAGGCCGGGGGCCGGACCGGTCTGACGGCGCTGACCACGGCGGTCTGCTTTCTTCTCGCCCTTGTTTTCACCCCGCTCATCCTGATGGTTCCCCCGGTGGCGGTGGCCCCCGCCCTGGTCGTGGTGGGGATTGTGATGTTCGAAGGGGTTTTGGATCTCGATTTCCGCCGCTTCGAAATCGCCGCGCCGGCCATCCTCACCATTCTGGCCATGCCGCTGACCTTCAGCATCAGCACCGGGATTGGTCTCGGATTGATCGTGCTGTCGGTTCTGGCCTTGGGGACGGGCCACCGCCGGGAGGTCACCGGCCTCACCTACGGTCTGGCGGCGGTGTTTTTGCTCCATTTTCTGGAACCCTTGATTCTCAAGCTCTTTTGATCGGGTCCGGTTCGGCAAAACTGAAAATCCGACTGGAAAATTGCGGATCTTTCGCTATCCTGACCGGCGATGAAAAACGCCTTGACTCTTGCCCTTACCGTCGTCTTTGCCCTCGGCGCCCTTTCGGGTTGCTGCTCGGCGAAGAAGAAGTGCTGCCCGACCAAGAAGTCGTGCTGCGCCACGACCGGTCTGGCCAAATAATTACGCTTCCGAAGCGAGTTTCGCTTCGACGGATTCCCGGGTGACAGTGTGACGCGCCCCACAGCGCGGACACTGCACCCGGAGTGTCTCCTCCCCCTTGAACAGGTCGTCGGCCTGCTTGCGCAACATCGGCAGGAGCAGGTCGAGGATGCGGTTCTGATTGCATCCGCACTCGAAGCGGTAATACCGCTGTTCGAGCAGGCCGAGTTCCACCTCCTTGTCGAGCCGGCGGATTTTTTCGTCGTTGAGTCCTTCCAGCCAGGCGAGGTCACAGTCGGGCTGGGCGCTGACCAGCACGAGGTCCTCGGCGTCGTATCGGAAAAGCCGGGCGGTCCGCTGTTCGCTCTGACGGTAAAAAGCCTCCACGGCCCGAAGGAAATCCCCCCCGGAAAATTCCACCACGCTGCGGCGGAGCGGTTTGTAAGTATCCACCGTGTCCCCGTAAAACACGCCGGAGTCCGTCTCGCGGACATTTTCGGTGAACACGGTGCCGACCACGGTGCCGAGTCGGTTGTCCCCGGCGACAAACACATTGGCGCGCGGCTGCCGGAAGTTTACGGTCCACGCACAGGCCTCGCTGCGCGGACGCGAGGCGCAGTGCAGCGTGATGGCGGCGAGGGCGTCGCGCAGGAGTTGGTCGAACTCCCCTTCCAGGCGCACCCCGGTTTCCATCTGGTGCAGGTAAAGCCCGGCATACAGCTCGGAGAATTCCGCGCGGGCGACAAGGGCGTTGCGGCCGCGGGCAAAATAGGTGCGCACTTCAATGCCGGGGTCGGTCAGGGATTCGTCCATGCGGCATTTTATCCAGTCTGGGAAGAACGCAAGACGCCCTTCACGCCGAAGCGCGATTCACGCGCCGATCTGCGCGGCCAGTTTTTCGCGCAGGACGGACGGTTTGCGGCGGAGGATTTTGCGCCCGGCCCGGAAGCACTCCTTGCGCACGGCGCGCTTGCGTTGGTCGATCACCGAAAAAATCCGGTCCCGTCCTTCGGCACGGTCGCCGAGCAGGGCGAGGTCGTGATATTCCCCGAGCTTTTCGGCGAGGGCATCCAGCCGGCCGATGCGTTTTTTCATCGTCGGGACGGCGGCCAGGGCCATCGCATGGTAGCAGGCGTCCTTGGTGCGCTTGCGCCAGTCGTGCATCAGGACATCGTCCCCGGGAGTTTCCTTGCAACGCCGCATGAGCCGCCGGGCGCGGCGGTGGGAACGGACGGCATTGTCCAGCAGTCCCTTGGGGGTGACCCGGGTGAAATCCACGGCGTTCAGCAGTTCGGAGAGTTCGGTCCAAATCCGGAGGGCGTTTTCCACAGGCAGGTCCGACGGGGATCCGGCGTCGTCCAGTCCGAGTTCGTGCCGCACGGCCTCCGCGTCGTCCCCGAACAATTCGGCGACCCGCTGGCGCATCACCTCGGCGTCGCGCGATCCGGAAAAAGCCTGGCGAAGGGCGCGCAGGCACCCGACCGGCGGAGCCGGGTCCGGAACCGCCTCGGCCGCCAGGCGCAGAAGGGCCCGCAGTTTTTTGGTTCCCACCCGGATGTCATGAATGCGCCGCGGGGTGTCGTCACGGACATTTTCAATGTCGGCGCGCAGGGCGGCGGTGAAGGCGTGGACGGCCTCGGCGAGGCTTTCCCCCGGTTTTTGCGGATCGCGGAGTTCGAGTGTCATGCGGACATCATTTCGGCCTTGGCGAATGCAGTTTCACCGGTTCGCCGGTTTGCTTGCGGACCCGGATGTTGAGGATTTCGACAAAGACGGAGAAGCCCATGGCGAAATAAATGTATCCCTTCGAGATGTGCTGTCCAAAGCCGTCGGCAATCAGGGTGACGCCGATGAGAAGGAGAAAGCTGAGGGCCAGCATTTTCACGGTCGGGTGGCGGTCGACGAAACCGCTGATCGGACCCGAGAAGAACATCATGAAGATGACCGCAACCACGACGGAGGCCATCATGACGGGAATGTTGCTGACCATGCCGACCGCGGTGATGACCGAATCCAGCGAAAAGACGATGTCGAGGAGGATGATCTGGATGATGGTGGAGGAGAAGCGGACCCGGGCCCGGCCGGTGTCCAGGTGATCCTCCGCGCCCTCCAGTTTGTGGTGGATTTCGTGCGTGCTTTTCCAGACGAGGAAAATGCCGCCGATGATGAGAATGAGATCGCGGCCGCTGAAGGCGTGGCCCATGACGGCGAAAAACGGACTGGTGAGCCGGGCCATCCATGCGATGCCGACCAACAGGAGGAGCCGGGTGATCATGGCCAGGGCGAGCCCCACAAAGCGGGCCTTGGCCTGTTGTTCCTTCGGAAGCTTTCCGGCGAGGATCGAGAGAAAAATGATGTTGTCGATGCCGAGCACGATTTCCAGCACCGACAGGGTGAGGAAGGCCACGATCAGTTCGCCAACCCCGGATTCCGTCGCGGCCTGGACCGCGGCGGCCAGCGGCAGCGCGCCTTGGACGAGCTCCATCATGGAGCGCGTTTTAGCGTGCCGGAGTCCGGCGTGCCATCAGAATCGGCCCGTTCCGGCGGACGGCGTGTCCCGCTTTTTAGCGGCCCTCTCCGAGGGCGCGCTCCTGTTCCAATGATTCGGCGACCGCCTGATTGATGGCACCGGCCAGTTCGTTGGCCGGAGCCGGATCCATGGGCAGGATGCGCTCGTCGCCATCCCGCAGATCCACGATGAGCACGGTGGAGGCGGGACGGACGGCATTGACGAACAGGCGCAGCCACCACAGGAAGAGACCGAGCAGGATCGCCCCCCAGATCACCCAGTGCGTCACCGTGGAACGGGGGATTTCGATCAGGGCCACGCACACCACCACGACACCGAGAAGGATGGTGCCCGTGATGGGTTTGGCCCGGCGGACCGTCTCGGTCTGCGCGGAGGCTTTTTCAATGGAGAGGATCGGAATTTCCTCCCCGCCGAGATAAAGGGCTTCGGAGGTCAGGCGGGCGTCCGGGGAGTCGAACAAAAGTTCGCCCTCCTCGACGGCCGGTTCCACAGCGGTCTCCTGCTGTTCCTGCTCCTGGGTTTCGTTTTCGGCAATCACCCCGGCAAGGGGCTGCCAGTCATCCATTCCCTCGGTCCAGTAGAGGTCCTGCGGAGAAAATACCCCCTCGCCCACTTTGCCCTCAAGTTCCTCCGTGGTGAACGGGCCGAGTTTTTGGCCGTCTTTCTGCACATAAATTGTGCTCATGGCCCAACTGCGGCCATTCAAGAGATTTTCCGAGGGAAAGACAAGCCATTTGTCTTTTTGCGGGGCTCGCCTAGACTGCCGCCTCCATGGATATCGATTGGGCCGTCTGGCAACCGAAGGAACGTGCGACCCTGCTTTTTGTCATTCGCGACGGTCACATCCTCCTCATTCGAAAGAAACGCGGACTCGGAGCGGGAAAAATCAACGGCCCCGGCGGACGGCTCGAACCCGGCGAGACCCCGCTGCAGGGCGCGGTCCGGGAAACCTTCGAGGAACTGGGCATCAAGGCGGTCGATCCGGAACTGCGCGGAGAATTGCATTTCCAGTTTGTCGACGGCTACAGCCTGCTGTGCAGCGTCTTCACCGCCCCCGACTGCATCGGCGAGGCCGTCGAGACCGCCGAGGCCGTTCCCCTTTGGACTCCGCTCGATGCCATTCCCTATCACGAAATGTGGGAGGACGATGCCCGCTGGCTGCCCGGTATGCTGGAGGGACACACGTTTCGGGGGTATTTTGTCTTCGAACACGAAAAAATGCTCTCCCACCGCGTGGACTGGGATGTTTTTTAACAAAATTTTCTACGCATTTCATTCAAAATGAATGAATTACGAAAAAATGATAAATTTCCTTAAAAATTCACTTGCGGAAAGCATTAGAAAAGCTAATTTGAGGACATCACAAGATTGTTCTGGGGGGAACAACAGGCCGTCGTAACACTCGTTGCGGCGGCCTGTATCTTTTTCGGCGTTTGTTCATGGAGGTTCGCCTGTCGCGTTTTGGTCCATGTGGGGTGTTGGTGAGGTTCGCCGACGAGCTGGATGCGGATTCACTGTCCCTCTGCCGCGGTCTGGTGCGGTGGGTGGACGATCATCCTCCCGAGGGGCTGGTGGACTGTGTGCCGGCCTGCACGGCCCTTCTTCTGGAGTTTGCAGAGCCGGTTTCGGAGAGGAGGTTGCGGGTTTTGCGGCAGGCCCTGCGGATTGTGCGTCCGCTTCCCGCCGAGGAGGCGACGCTGCACACCCTGCCGGTGGTTTACGACGGGGAGGATCTTGAGGAGCTGGCCGCGAGGAAAAACCTGCCGGTTGCGGAGGTGGTTTCCCGTCATGCCGCGCCGACCTACAGCGTGTTTGTGATCGGTTTTGCGCCGGGGTTTCCGTATCTGGGTCCGCTGGACGAAAAACTGCACCTGCCGAGGCGGTCCACTCCGCGGTTGCGCGTTCCGGCGGGCAGCGTGGCGATCGGCGGAGAACACACGGGGATTTATTCCATCGCATCGCCGGGCGGCTGGTGGCTGATCGGGCGGACCCCCGTCGGGGTCTTTTCCCCGGAGCTGGCGCGGGGGGACGGGGACGTGGCCGCGTTTCGGCTGCAGCCGGGGGACCGGGTGCGATTGGAACCGGTGTCTCCATGAAACCCGTCCTGAAGGTTCTTCATCCCGGCGCGGGGTGTTCGCTGCAAGATCCGGGCCGCCCGGGCTGGAAGCGGTATGGTGTTCCCGCCGGTGGGGCGATGGACCGCGAATCGGCCGGCTGGGCCAACCGTCTGGTGGGCAATCCGGAGGAGGCGCCGGTGCTGGAACTGGCGCTCACGGGAGCGCGCCTGCAGGTGCTGCGGGAGGCGGAGCTGGCGCTCACGGGAGCGGACGTCGACGGCAGTCATCCGCGCTGGCGCAGTTTTTTCGTCCGGGCGGGGGAGGAAATTCAGTTCCGCGGGATGCGGGGCGGGGTCTGGAGTTACCTGGCGGTGGCCGGAGGATTTGTCGGGCCGCGCTGGTTTGGCAGTGTGAGCGTGAATGCACGGGCGGGTTTTGGTTCGGCCTGCGGGCCCGGAACCGAACTGGTTGCCGGGGAGGCGTCCCGGCTGTCCGCGGTCGCATCCCGGTATGTCCGCGAAGCGGAACGTCCGCGGTTTTCCCCGGAAATGGAGGTTCCGGTCTGGCCCGGACCGGAATGGGAGGTGCTGGATCCGGCGTCGGCGGCGCAATTTCTGAGCGGGCCGTGGAACATTTCGCCGCACGGGGATCGCACCGGCTACCGTCTGGACGGCCCTCTTCTGGACATTTCGCCGCGATCCATGCTCAGCGCTCCGCTGGCGGTGGGAACCATCCAGCTGCCGCCGGGCGGACGTCCGCTGGTCATTCTGCGTGACGGTCCGACGGTGGGGGGGTATCCCAGACTGGCCATCGTGGATCCGTCGGCGCTTTCCCGATTCACCCAATGCGCGCCGGGTTCGACGGTGCGCTTCCGGCTTTTGACATGAAGGACATCAACTGCGATCTCGGCGAAGGCGAATCCCCCTCGCGCACCCGCGCCCTCATGGCGCTGGTTTCCTCGGCCAATCTGGCCTGCGGCGGACATGCCGGGGATGCGGATTCCCTGCGCCGCGGACTGGCGCTGGCGAGGGAGTTTGGCGTACGGGCCGGAGCGCATCCGGGCTTTGCCGATCGCGCAAACTTTGGCCGGCGGCCTCTCCCTTTGTCCGAGCGGGAATTGGAACTGCTCCTCCTCCACCAGGCGGGGGCTTTTGCGCGGATCGCGGCGGCGGAGGGGGTGCGTCCGCATCACATCAAGCTGCATGGCGCGCTGTATCACGTGGTGGAGGGACGGACGTCGCTGGCACGGTGTTATGTGCGCACGGTGGCCGAATATTTTCCCGGCTGGAAAATTTATGCCTCCCCCTTCGGAAAGGTGGCCGCCGCGGCGGAGAAGGCTGGGGTGACGGTGTGGCGGGAGGTGTTTGCCGACCGGGCGTATCTGGCCTCGGGCGCCCTCGCGCCACGGCATGAGGCCGGCGCGGTGCTGTCGTCCCGGACGGCGCTGCTGGCCCGCCTGCGGGATCTGCGGGAAACCGGGGCCGTGGTGTCCCTGGACGGCGTCCGTCTCCCCGTCGTTGCCGACACCATCTGCGTGCACAGCGATTCGCCCGGAGCCCTGGCCATCGCGCGCACGCTCGCCGCGTCGCTCAACGTTCGGCGCCCTGCACGGCGCTGAAGTCGTACCCGGCGGCGGCACCGGGTTTGTAGCGGGCCACGATCCGGTTGAGGCCGGCGTCGAAGCCGGGGAATTCGCGCCGATCCCCGAACAGGCGGTCGTCGGTGAAAAGCTTCCACATGCGCGGACTGTATTCCCGGGCCGCCCAGGGCATGCCGATGTTGATGAAAAGCGGTTTTCCGGTCTGGTCGGCCAGTTTCATCAGGTTGATGAATTCATCGGCGGAATCCAGGCGGATCATGTGGGCGTCGTACAGGTAGGGCGGAATGCAGAAGCTTCCCGTCAGGATGGCCTTCTGCCGGGGATCGTGGGGATCGAGGGTCGGCCGGCAGACGAGGACGGATTCGCGGATCTGCTGCAGCGGATGGGTGGTCATCCAATGACGGAAATCCTGCGTCAGCACCGCATAAAGAAGCACGCACGCGGTCGCGGCCGCCGGACCCCAGACCCGGACGGGAGGAAGTTTTTGCAGAAGCCCGGCCACCGTTACGATGCCCACGGCGGTCAGAGCCACAAGCCCCGGCAGCACAGCGATGACGTAGGCTTCGTAGATCAGGATTCCGCGCACGCGGGAATACAGAAACATCAACACCGGTGTCGCGAAAATCACGGCGGTCATGGCGGCGTGCGGAAGTCCCCGCCGCAGGAAAATCAGCGAGCCGAGCGCGAGGAAAAAGACCACGACGCCGACGGCGGAAGGCAGGAGCCAGGGATGGGCCTGACGGAGACTTTCGAGCGACACAAACCCGGCGCCTCCCGTCCACGGTACGCCCGCCAGCAGGTGGGAAAGGGCGCCGCGCACCCAACTCCAGCCCAGCAGGATGTTCCGGCTGGCTTCATTCTGGAAATACAGGGCGGCCTGCGGCACCAGCGGGAGCATCAGGACGAAGACCGGCACGGCCGCGCAGGAAGTGACCAAAAACCACCGCCCGCTCTGTCCCACGAACGGACCCGCCGCCTGGCGCGCGAAGGCCAGCACGGGAAGAGTCAGGGCATTGAGCACGACCAGCAGGAACAGCGTGCCGGGATAGGTGTACAGCAGGGCAAACTGCGTGACGGCATACAGGCCCCACCATTTCCAGGCGCCTTCGACGACGGCCCGCCTCCAGAAAACCAGGAGGACCGGCACAAGCAGGAGGATGAGGCTGTAGCCCCGCGCCTCGCTTGCGTAGCGGATGTACCATGGATGCAGGGCGAGAAGGAAGGCCGCCACCGGTCCGGCCCCGGCAAATCCCGCATCCTTCACAAACCAGGCGACGGCGGCGATGCCGAGGATTCCGAAAACGAAGGCGGGAATCCGCAGGGCAAACTCGGAAAAGGGCAGTTCTCCCGGGCGGCTCCATTCGCCGCAGAATCGCGAGCAGATGCTGTGCAGAACGTGGTTGTTCGGCGTGTTGTACCCAAAAAAGGTGTCCTGCCACTTGAGGCGGTGAAAGACAATCTCACCACCCGGTTCGACGCGGCGGAACCGCCCCGCCAGCGACTCGCGCACACAAAGTTCCTCGTCATCCCAAAGTCCGAAATCGAGGCGCGGATACGCGAAGCAGGCCGTCAATCCCATGGCGGCGCCAACCAGCGGCCAGAACCAACGGGGCGTCCGGGTTCTTTCCGCGGAGGCCGAAGCGGTCACCTTCCGGCTCCACCAGGGTGCCAGCAGGATGAGGCCGGACAGCACGCCCACCCCGACGGCTCCGCCCCACCAGGTGTATATCTTGACAAGATGGCGCACCTTGGGGCGCGGACCGGGGTCGACGTTCCACGGTTTGTCGGACCACAGAAGCCAGACCACTCCCACCAGGGCCGCGATTCCGAGTGCGATTCTCCAGCGGGCGGCCGGAGAGAGGCCGGTCCAGACGGCGCGAAGGCGGAACCGGTCAGCGGCCATGGAAGAGGGTGGGTGCGGGGATCATGGAGGTTCCTGTCCGAGCAGGCGTTCGATGTAATCCTCCGGGGCCAGCCTGAGCGGAACCGGTCCGTCGGCCTCCCCCCGGATGAACTGCTGAACCTCGGGGTCCGGGTGATTGCGGATTTCGTCGGGCGTGCCCATGGCGATGACCGTTCCCGCGCGTTTGCCGGCGCCCAGCATGAGCATCTTGGTGCCGATGCGGAACGCGCTCGTCATGTCGTGCGTCACCACCACCGCCGTCATGTCCAGCTTGCGCGTCAGGTCGAGGGTGAGTTCGTCGATGACCGCGGTCATGATCGGATCGAGGCCCGATGTGGGTTCGTCGCTGAAAAGCAGCTCCGGATCGAGCGCGACCGCGCGGGCCAAACCGACCCGCTTGCGCATGCCGCCGCTGAGTTCGGCCGGCTTGTGGTTTTCAAATCCGGTGAGCCCGACGAGTTCGAGCTTCATCTTGACGACCAGATCGACGATTTCCGGATCGACCTTGCTGTTTTCGATGATGGGCAGGGCGACGTTTTCGCCGACGGTGAGGGACTGGAGCAGGGCGCCGAACTGGAAGTTCATGCCGAAGCGCTTGCGGAGTTCCTCGAACTCCCGCGGCGGCATCGTGGTGATTTCCTTTCCGAAGATGCGGATCGAACCGCTGGTGGGCTTGAGCGAACCGATGATGTGGCGCAGCAGGGTGCTTTTGCCGCAGCCGGATCCGCCCATGATGATCATGGTGTCCCCCTTTTCGACGGTGAAACTGATCCCGTTCAGGACGGTTCGGTTGCCGAATTTGCGAACCAGGTCGCGAACTTCGATGACGGGTTCTGCCATGCAAAATCCTCCTTAGCGGGTACCTTGGGAGCTGCGCAAGCCCGGGTCAATCGAGGACCAGGGACGTTCCCTCCTGACCCTGCCGGGTCTTTTCCACGCCGCCGATTTCATAAACGACGCTCAGGATTTTGGGCGGAGTCACCACCACTGGCTGGCCGGTGACGGGGTCAATGGCGGTTTGGGCGGGGACCGAGCGGTTGAGCCGCTGGGCGGCGGCGGGGGGAAGAAGCAGGTCCGAAACCAGAACCTCCGCCTCTCCGGAGGAGTTGGTGGTCAGCGCGGCCTGCACGGCGCTGGAAACGACGTAGCCCTTCGTGCCGGGCAGGCCGTAGCGGGCGGAAATGATTTTGACCGGGAGCGGATTGGGTTCGCCGGGGGCGAGCTCGCGGATCAGTTTGATGTGGTCGAGCCAGAGGAGAATTTCCTGGCCGTTGACGATGATGACGCCCCGCTTGCCGTAATCCTGCAGCGATTCGATGACCACCTGTTGGCCCTTGCGGAAGGAGGCGCCGGTGACGCTGAAATTCTTTGTCACCAGGCCGAGATACCGGCGTTCCGTCGGGTCCGGCGCGCTGCGGGGGGCGGACGGGGAGCGCGGACGCACGCCGAGGCGCGAGGCTTCGGTGGTGGCGATTTTGAGCGGCCAGTCGGGGTCGGAGAAAAAACCGGGGTTGTTTCGGCTCAGCCAGTCGATGCGGTAGAGGATGGCTTGGCTGAGCGGGCTGTCCGGCGCGGCGGCCTCGGGATACAGCGCGTGGGAGCGCGCCAGGCTTTGCAGGACGGCGCGCCCAAAGGCCTCGTCCGGATCCTGGGCCCAAAGGGCGCCCAGAAATCCCAGGAACACGGCTGACACGGCGGAACGCATGGCCAAGGTATGAAACCGGCACCCGGACGTGTCAATGCCCTGACGGACGGCTTTGAGAGGGGCGGAGGGATCCGTCGGCCCGGGTGGCGAGATCGTCCACGACATGCCGGGCGAACGGGAGGCCGCAGGTCCAGCCGGGCGATTCCTCGGAATGCAGGGAAAGACCTTTCAAGGGGAGGATGCGAAATGTCCGCGAGAATCCGAAGTTGCGCGCGACGGACTCCGCCTGAAAACAATAGGCGCGCAGCTCCCGGTTTCTCCCCGGCGGGGGAAACGCGCCTTCAGGCTGTCCGCGCTGTAATAATATCCGGCAGGGATCACCCCGCTGCTGCGGCCGCGGGCATGCCGCCGCAGGGGGGGCCTTTTCCAGGACCGCGACCGATGGGTCGCCATAACGGCGTTTCAGTTCGCGGGCGATGCAGATGCCGATGATGCCTCCGCCGCGGACGACAAAATCCGCCGGGTTCATGTGAAGTCGAGACGCCGGCGCAGGGCGGGATGGAGGAACACTGCGGCCAGGGCCGTCAGGGAGAGCCCGGTGATGAGGAGTCCGGTTTTCCAGCCGCGCGGAGAATAGACCAGGCGGAGCCGGTGCTCGCCGGCGGCCAGCGGAACGGCTCTCAGGGCGTGGTTGGCGGGGAGAAGAGTGTATCGGGTTTGCACGCTTCCCGGGAGGGCCTCGACGCGCCAGTCCTTCGAATAACTGTCCGTCATGAGAAGGATGGCGGCGCGCCCGGTCCTGACCTGCAGCGTCCAGTGATCGGTGGAGGAATCGAGCACGGAGATTTCGTGCGGCGAGGATTCGGGATCCGGCGCGGGTACGGGTTCCTCCTCAAGAAGAACCTCCTTGCGGAAGTCGAAGGTGACGTTTTTCAGCTCGCTCAGGCGCCGGTTCGGATCGGGGACGACCCGGTATTGGGAATAGAGCGCAAACCGGGGGAATGGATCCTGGAAGGTGACGATGTCGATGTTTCCGCCGGGCTTGGGAACAAAGGCCAGGCGGGTGCGGAGCAGGCTCAGGATCGGATGAGCCCGGGTGATCGGCAGGTTCTGGCCGGCGTTTTCCGGGTCCTGGTCCTGACTCACAAAGAGCAGCTGCGCATAGCGTTTCAGGACGCCCGGATCATAACCCCAGATGTTTTCGGCTTTCAGGATCATGCCGGAGTCGGGGCTGAACAGATTGATCACGCGTTCATCGCCGGGATATTTCCCGAGATGTTCCTGCAGGGCGTTCGCCACCGGTCTGAAGAGAAAATACTCCAGCGGGAAGGTGGCCACGGTGCCCCGGGCGAAAACCAGCAGTTCGCCCACCGCGGCGGCGCCGAGGATCCAGGTGGCGGCGGACCGGCGCCAGGCGGCGGCGAGGAGCAACGCAAAGCCCGCAAACAATCCGCCGGAAATTTGCAGCGCATGGGCGAGTGTCCGGCGGAGGGTTTCCCGGAGCTCCGGCTGCTCAAGGGCGGCGGGCGGAAAATAACTTTCCCCCGTGGCGTTCACCGCCTGCGCGAAGTTGGTCAGCCGCTCGGCGGAAATTTGGGTGCCCGCCGCCAGAAGGAGGATTCCCAGCGCGGCCAGCGACCCCACAAGGATCCAGGATCCCCGTTCGCCCCGCAACAGACGATCCATGCCGGTGCCGGCAAGCAGGGCCAGGATCAGTCCGGCAAAAATGATGAACTTGGAGGATCCGCGGAAGGAACCGAATCCCGGCAGCCATTCGTAGAGAAGGCGGTGAAGCGGGGTATGGGCGCCCAGAGCCAGCAGGATGACCGCGCCCAGCAGGAGAAACAGTCGCAGCCGGCCGAAGTTTGCCGTTTTCCGACCCGCACCGAAGACGGCCAGCACCAGCATGCCCACGCCGCCGTAAACGCACATTTCCCAGAGATAGCACCGCCCCCAATACGGAGCCTCCCGCATGTCGCCGAAGAGCCAGGGTCCGGCGAGGGTCAGGAAATTCTCCGGCGGAAACGAGAACATCGCCGCAAATTCATACACCGCCCGCCCGCTGCGCACGGCTTCGGAGGCGGCGGCCAGGCCCGGCAGAAGCTGGGCGGCGCCCAGGAGGGCGGCGGCCGGATAAATGGCGAGCAGTCCGACGACCGCGGAAACCGGACGGGGTGTGCCGGGGAGGTGAAGCAGGGAATACAGCCCCGCGACGAGAGCCGTGTAATAGACATACTGGGGGTGGCCGGCGTAGATCTGCAGCGCGACGGCGACGGCCGAAAGGGCCGGCCACACGGCGTGCCGCCGTTTCAGCCATCCGTCGATGCCGGCGAAGACCAGCGGGATCCAGGCCATCGAGCAGATGTTGGAGAGGTGCCCGGCGTAGATGTGCAGCAGCACGGTCCCACTGAACATGGCGGCCGCTCCCGCCACGAAAGCCGCGGCCGGACGCTGTCCGCGGAGGACGGCCCAGAAATACATCGCCGCCGCCAGCAGGAAGAGATGCAGGGCGAAGGACCAGTTGAGCGCCGTGGCCAGCGGAAGGATCAGGAAAATGAGATTGGGCGGATACAGGAGGGCCGACTGAAAATCTCCGAGAAAGGGCACCCCGCCGTAAATGTAGGGATTCCACAGGGGCAGGCGGCCGCGGGCCATTTCCCCGAAACCGAAGGCGCGCGCGTAAAGAAACTGCGCACTGAGATCCGTGCCGCGGTCGGAAAGAACCGTCTGGGTGGAAAACAACGGCGAGCCCAGCGCCGTCACGACCAGCAGACCCAGGAGGGCGAGCCAGATCCCGTGCTGTTGCCAGGCGGACGGGGTGCGGGATGTTTTTGCTTTCGCCAAGGGATGGGTGCGTCTCCGACGCCGCCGATCCTAATCCTTTTCCTCGTGTCCCGGACTTCCGGGATCCTTGGGAATGGAGGAAAAATCGAAACCGGCGGCGCTGCCCGGTTTGTATTTGAAAACATGCCGCGATTGCAAGGGCTGGAAACCGCGCAGGATGCCCAGATCCTCAAAGAGCCCCGAGTGTTTGAGGAAACGGTATTTGTTGGGGTGCTCGCCCTCCACGGTGACCAGATAGCCCAGATTGATGAAGAGCGGTTTGTTTTCGGCGTCCGCGCGCCCGATCAACTGCCGGAATTCCGTCATGCCGCTGAACACCACCATGTTCGGATCGTAGGGAAAGGGTTCGCCGAAGAACGTGGCGGTAATGATGTCCTTCTGACGCGGATCATGCGGGTCCAGCGTGGGACGGGCGAGCAGAACCGATTCCCGGTTCGGCTGCATGGAAGCCGCCATGAGCCGCTGGCGCTGCGGCGCCGTCCACGCGGCATAGGAAGCCAGCAGCAAAACGACGAGGCTGATGGCCGCGATTTTTCCGCCGCGCGAGCGGGCGGCGGCGGGAAGTTCGGCGAGCCCCAGCGCGACCAGGGCGACCACGCCCGGCAGAATGAAAATGATGTACCACACATACATGTGGCCGGAGGTCACCCGCATCTGGATGAAGCAGGCGATGGCGGGCAGGAGGAGGGGAATGATGAACAAGGCCCGGTCGGCGCCCGCGGCGCAAAGACGGCGGATGCCGAGCACGAGGAACCCGATGGCCAGAAGGCAGATCAGCACAAACATCCCGGGATGAAGCGCCGCCCAGGTCAGAAGTTCGGGGTAGGGGGACGGAAACTGCAGGGAGTCGTTCCAGGAGATGCCCGCCAGGAGATGGGCCAGAAAACTCTGGGTCCATCGAAAATCCACGTCCCCCAGTCCATGCGTTTTCCCCAGATAGGCGATCAGCTGCGGAACGACGGGAAGCATCAGCGCCAAAAAGGCCATGGCGGCAAAGACATTGGAGACCATCCAGCGCAGGCCCATGATCAGGGTCTGCGGGGTGTTTCCGAAGCGCCGCCAGATGATGAAGGGCGCGCAGAGGTTGAAGATGATCAGGACATGGATGCAGGTCAGGTAGGCATGGACCAGCAGCACCTGCGCCGCGGCAAAGGCCGCCCACCACCGCCAGCGGCCGTTCTCCAGAGCCTTGAGGAAAAAATAGAGGAGAAGCGGAAGCAGCAGAAAGACCAGGGCATAGGCCCGTCCCTCCGTCACGTAGCGGATCTGCCAGGGATGGAGCGCGAAAAGAAAGGCGGCGATGACCCCCGCTCCGGGGTAGCCGAGTTTGCGGACAAACAGGGCCAGGGCGGCCACGCTGGCAATGCCCGCCAGATAACAGGGAAGGCGCAGGGCGACTTCATTGAACTGCAGTCCTTGGGGACGGGTGGCCCACCGCCACGTGTCGTTGGCCACGCGGGCCAGGACGCTGTACAGCATGTGGTTGGGTTTCTTGTAGTAGAAGAACGTCTCCCGCCAGGAGACGTTTTTCAGTTTCAGGGATCCGTCCTCCTGTACGCGATAGGTTCCGACAATCGCCCGCCGCACCGGATACGCCTCATCGTGCCAGAGGCTTTGGGTCAGGCGCGGCCAGCCGATCACCGCGGAAAGGATCATGGCAATGACCACCAGCGGCCAGAACCAGCGGGGATGGGGGGTGGCCGCGCGGGGCAGGGCGGATTCGGTCGGCGGCCGGGTCCACCAGCCCGCGGTGAGGGCGAGCAGGCCGGTCAGGACCAGGTTGACCGCCGCGGCAAACCACAGGTAGACCGTCGCAAACTGGGAAATCTTGAGTCCTTCCCATGGTCGGGGCACCGACCAGGGTTTGCCGGCAAAGAGCAGATAGGCCAGCAGAAGTACACCGACGCCCCCCAGGGCGACGCGCACCCGGCCGGCCGGCGAAAGACTCCCGAGACGGGTGAGGCAGGAACGAAGGAACTCAGTCATTGCTGCGGGAGTCGGGGGGGGAACCCATCAATGGGAATATCCGGTCCCGGGACGCGCCCGATCCCACCGGCAAAAACCGCGGGCACGAGGCGGACGCGGAGAGCCGGTGGGAGCGTGGAGAAGGTCCTGAATACGGCGGCTATGAGGCTTTTCAAACCGGAACGCTGAGTTTCTTACTGACCATCCCGCCAAGATAAGTGCGAAGGTCCTCGGATTCCAAGCGTTCAAGCAGGGTTTGGAAAAAGCCGTTCAGGATGAGGCGGCGGCCGGTTTGCCGCGGGATGCCCCGAGCCTCCATGTAAAAGAGCTCGTCGTCGCTGATTTCGCCCGTGGTCGCGCCGTGCGTGCAGCGGACGTCGTCGGCCAGGATTTCGAGTCCGGGCATCGAATTGGCCTCGGCCTCGTCGCTCAGCATGAGGTTGCGAACCTTTTGGTATGCGTCGGTGCGGTGCGCGCCCTCGCCGACCTTGATGAGGCCGGCAAAGATGGTGCGCGCCGAGCCGTCCAGCGAGTTCAGATACAGCAGGTCGCTGCTGGCCCGCGGGGCGACATGATCCTGGAGCGTACGCTGGTCGATCTGACGTTCGCCGTCCATCGGATTGAGCGAAAGCATCACGCTGCGGGCGCCTTCGCCGGTCAGGCGGCTGAGGGACTCGCCGCGGACGAAGCCGCCGCCGAAGTTGGCGTTGAGCGACGTGGCCAGGGCGTCGCAGTCCACGATGGTCGAGTTGATGTGAAACGCCAGCGATTCGCGGGCCCAGTCCTGCACGCCGATGTAGGTGAGCTGCGCGCCGCGTTCCAGGTGGAGATCGTTGACCCCGCAGGCAAAGGCGCGTTTCTGGTCGGCCGACCGGAAGTGGTCGATCACCGTCACCTTGCTGTTCTCCCCGCAGACGATGAGGGTGTGCGGGAAGACGGAGGCGTTTTCCCCCTCGACCCAGTGGAACAGCTCGATGGGCAGCGTCACCTCGGTGTTTTTCGGAACGTAGAGGAACGCTCCCGTCGCGACGCGCGCCTTGTGGAGCGCGGCGTATTTGTGCGAGCCGAGTTCGACCGGCTGCGCCATGAAATACTTCCGGAACAGGGCCTCGTCCTCGCGGGCGGCGACGTCCAGCGGCTTGAGCAGAACGCCGGCCGGCAGGCGGCCGGTGTCCTGATGCAGGAGCGCGTTGTTGGCGAAGACCATTTTGGCCGAGACCCCGGCCAGGCCGGTCGAAAGGTTGATCAGGCGGCCTTCGCTGGAGACCGGCGCGGCCGGCCGGAAGGCCGAAAGGTCGAGCGCGCCGATGTTGGCGAAGCGCCAGGCCTCGTCCTTGCGCGTCGGCGCCGGGGTGGCTTCGTAGTCCGCCAGGGCGGCATTCTGCTGGGCGCGGAACCAGTCCGGCCAGGCGGTCGGGGTGTCAATTTCTTCAATCACGGCGCTCATCCCACGGAACCCTCCATTTCCAGATCGATCAGACGTTTCAGTTCCACCGAGTATTCCATCGGGAACTGCTGCACGAGGTCGTTGACGAACCCGTTCACGGCGAGACTCATGGCCGCGCCCTCCGGGATGCCCCGCTGCTGCATGTAAAAGATCTGCTCCTCGCTGATCTGGCTCACGCTGGCCTCATGCTGGCAGGCGTTGCCCTGACCGCGCACGGTGATGGCCGGATAGGTGTCCGTGCGGCTGTGCGCGTTGATGAGGAGCGCGTCGCACTCGGTGTTGTTTTTGCATCCCTTGAGATGCTTGGGCACATGCACGAGGCCGCGGTAGGTGGCGCGTCCGGAACCCACGCTGATGCTCTTCGAGACGATGTTGCTGGTCGTCTCGTCGGCGGCATGGATCATCTTCGCGCCGGTGTCCTGGTGCTGGCCGTCGCTGGCGAGGGCGATGGAAATGACCTCGCCGCGGGCCTTGCGGCCCTTCATGACCACGCCGGGATATTTCATCGTCAGGCGCGAGCCGATGTTGCAGTCGATCCACTTGATCTCGGCCTCCTCGTGGGCCAGTCCGCGCTTGGTGACGAGGTTGAAGACGTTCGGCGACCAGTTCTGCACCGTCACGTACTGGATCTTGGCGCCCTTGAGGGCCACCAGTTCCACCACCGCGCTGTGCAGCGTGGAGGTTTCGAATTTCGGCGCCGTGCAGCCCTCCATGTACATCACCTCGCTGCCCTCGTCGGCAATGATGAGCGTGCGCTCAAACTGGCCGAACGATTCGGCGTTGATCCGGAAGTAGGCCTGCAGGGGATGTTTCACCTTCACGCCGGGCGGCACGTAGATGAAGGACCCGCCCGAAAAGACGGCGCTGTTCAGCGCGCTGAACTTGTTGTCGCCGGTCGGAATGACCTTGCCGAACCATTTGCGGAAGATCTCGGGATGCTTGTGCAGACCCTCGGTGGAGCCGACAAAAATCACGCCCTGTTCCCCCACGGCGGCCTTGATGTTCGAATAAGCCGCCTCGCTGTCGAACTGCGCCTCGACGCCGGCGAGGAACTTGCGTTCCTGCTCCGGAATGCCCAGGCGCTCGAAGGTGAGCTTCATCTCCTCCGGCACCTCGTCCCAGGAGCGTTTCGGCTGCGTGCCCTTCGAGAGGTAGTAGCGGATGTTCTCAAAAACAATGTTGTTGAGATCGGGGCTCGCCCAATGCGTGGGCATGGGCATTTCCTTGAACTTCCGGAAGGCGTCCTGCCGGAACCGGCGAATCCAGTCCGGGTCGCCCTTCACGTCGGCGATGTAGTCGATGGTCTTTTCCGAAAGACCCACGCCGGCGTCGTATTCGTAGTCGACATCGTAGCGGAAATCGCCCACCGAGCGGTCGATGGCGATGTCGGGTTTGGTGTCCGTACTCATGGTTTTTCCTTTCGGTTCAGGCGGCGGCGGCCGCTTCCTTTTCCACCCAGTCGTATCCTTCGGCTTCCAGTTTGAGCGCGAGGCTCTTGTCCCCGCTCAGGACGATCCGGCCGTCCACCATGACGTGGACCACGTCCGGCACGATGTAGTTGAGCAGGCGCTGGTAGTGGGTGATGACGAGAAAGCCGGTGTCGGGTCCGCGCAGGGCGTTCACGCCCTCGGAGACAATCTTCAACGCGTCGATGTCCAGACCGCTGTCCGTTTCGTCCAGGACGGCATACGAGGGCTTCAGCATGGCCATCTGGAGGATTTCACAGCGTTTTTTTTCGCCGCCGGAGAAGCCGTCGTTGACGGAGCGCGAGGTGAACGAACGGTCGATTTTCAGCGCGTCCATTTTGGCATAAAGATCCTTGTAATACGCCACGGCGTCGATCTCCTCGCCCTCGGGCAGGCGGGCCTGCAGGGCGGCGCGGAGGAAGTTGGCGATGGTGACGCCGGGGATTTCCATCGGATATTGAAACGCCAGAAAAAGTCCGCTGCGGGAGCATTCGTCGGGTTCCATTTCCAGGAGGCTCCGGCCGTCGAGAAGCACGTCGCCGGAGGTCACTTCATAGCTCGGATGGCCGGCCATCACCTTGGCGAGGGTGCTCTTGCCGGAGCCGTTCTTGCCCATGATGGCGTGGACTTCGCCCTTGGGGACCTCGAGGTTGAGGCCCTTGAGAATTTCGCGATCGCCGATGTTGGCGCGGAGATTTTGAATGCTGAGGCTCATAAAGATTCGGGATTTCGGATTTGGGATTTCGGATTTTCGGAGCAGTCGGCGCAGGTGCCGTGGAGGGTGATTTCGCTGTGGATCACCTTCACGCCCGGCGGGACGGTCAGGAGCCGGTCGAGCCGTTTGCCGGGGGCAAAGGGAATGTCCACCACCCGGCCGCAACTTACGCAGTGGAGATGGCCGTGGTCCTGCACGTTCGGGCAATAACGCGTGGCGTTCCGCTCGACGTTCACCTGCTTGGCCAGACCGCAGGAAACCAGCGTTTCCAGGCAGTTGTAGACCGTGGCCAGGGAGATCGACGGCATGCGCTTTTTGGCCCGCAGGAAAACCTCCGTCGCTGTGGGATGATCGCGCTCCGAAAGGAGCACGTCGTAAACCTCCCGGCGCTGGGGCGTGAGCCGATGGCCGTTGTGGCTGATCGTCTCTTCGTAGCCGGAATACTCCGTCGTTTTCATTCCCACAATGCTACCTGCGACTCATTCTTGATCAAGAATTATTCTAAATTTTAATAAAGACAAGGGGTCCGGCCGGCCGGCGGGGGACGGACCGGGAAAAATTCGTGCATTTGGTCCCGGACTGGGGTGAAAAGACGGGGCGGGCCATGAAGCTGCCACATTTTCTCACCGCCCTGGCGATCAATGCGGTTCCGGCGTTCGGCTGGTTTTTGGGCGATTGGAATTCCGGGACGACCCTGGCCGTGTATTGGTTCGAGACGGTCCTGGGGACGCTGTTCATCACCCTGCGCATTCTCCTCCATCGAAGGGCGGTTTCGGTGCGGGGTCATTTCCGTTACGAGCCGCCGAAGGACTCGCGGCCGGGCGGGCCGCCCATTCCGTTTTTGCGGCATTTTCTGCCGGTGTCGCTCATGTTTTCCGGCGCGCACGCGTTTTTTCTGGTCGTGCTGGGGCTCATCCTGACCCACAACGGCCGGGGCAATCAGGTGCGGTTGATCTGGCCCTGGGCGTGGGGCTCATCCTGGCGTTCCAGGTGGTGGATTTTCTCATCGACCTCGGTTACGGCTGAAGAGCCGGCCGTTCCGCTGGATCGAGGTCCTGGCCCAACGCAACCTGGCCCGCGTGCTCATCATTCAGATGACCATCATCTTCGGCGTGGCGGTGGGGGCGTGGACGGACAGCACGCGCGGATTTTTTGTGGTGTTCATCATCCTGAAAACGCTGAACGATCTCAACAGCGTCGTGCCGCAGTACGACCCCGAGGAGGCTCCCCGATGGCTTTGCCGGATCATGGACAAGGTGCCCAACGCCGCCGGCAAAAAGCAGACCTTTGCGGAATTTTGGAGGGAGGGCAAAGCCGGGGAGCGGGCGCGCCTGGCGAAAAACGAACAGCCCTACACGCCGTGAGGAGGGCTCTGCGGGGCTGTCCGTCTCCCCGGGCACGGCGGAGATTCCGGGGGATATGAACTTCGTGAGGACACGCAGTCGCCGGACGGATGCCGCGCTGTGCTTTTCCCGAAGGCGGGGAGGGATGGGGAAATTGCCGTCAGGCTCCGCCGGGGATTCGTCCCGGGGACGCCGGTTTCCCCTCAGGTCAGATCCTGGGCTGACCCCGCGGTTTTTGCGGCGAAGGCTTTTTTGAGCACCTCGGCGAGCTGGTGCAGTTTGAAGGGTTTGGAGAGGAAGTCGTTCATCCCGGCCTTGAGGCAGGCCATTCGTTCCGTGGGCAGAACATTGGCGGTGAGGGCCGAGATGTAGCAGGGACGGGGTGCTCCCGACGAAAGTTCGATGCGGCGGATGCGCGCGGCGGCGTCACAGCCGTCCACTTCGGGCATGTGCATGTCGAGGAGGATGCAGTCGGGCCGGCTTTGCGCGAAGGCCTTGAGCACCCCGTGGCCGTCGTTCACCGTCCGCGGCTCGTAGCCCAGGCGTTTGAGGATGGCGGTGATGAGGCCGAGGTTCACGCGGTCGTCGTCCGCCACCAGAATGTCCAGCGGATAGCGCGAGGCGAAGGAGGCGTCGAGGGACCCCGGGCGTTCCCGGTCGTCGACGAGGGGGGCGGGGGAGAGCTGGAGCGGGATGGAAAACGTGAACGTCGATCCCTGTCCGGTCTGGCTCTGAACCTGGAGGGAGCCGCCCATCAATTCGACGAGGCGCTGGGAGATGGCCAGACCGAGGCCCGTGCCGCCGTAACGCCGGGCGATGCTGGAATCGGCCTGGGTGAAGGGGCGGAAAATCTCCCGCAGCTTTTCCGAGGGAATGCCCTCGCCCGTGTCGCTGACCGAAAAGTGGAGCCTTTGCACGGGGTCCGTTTCGGAGGCGGCGTCCGCGCGAAAGGAGATCAGGACGCGGCCGGTTTCGGTGAATTTCAGCGCATTGCCCACGAGGTTGATCAGGACCTGACGGATGCGCCCGGCGTCACCGATGAACCACTGGGAGGCGGGGCTTTCGATGTGCACTTCGATGCCGACCGCCTTTTGCCGGGCCTTCGGGGCGAGCACGGCCTTCACGCCCCTGATGAGTTCCCCGACATGGAACGGCGCGTAATAGAGCGACATTCTCCCCGATTCGATGCGGCTGAAGTCGAGGATGTCGTCGATGATCCTCAGGAGGGCCTCGCCGCAGGTGATGATGGTGTCGAGGCATTCCTTCTGGTCCTTTTCCATCGGCGTGGAGGCCAGGAGTTCCGCGTATCCCAGAACCCCGTTCATCGGGGTGCGGATTTCGTGACTCATCATGGCCAGGAACTCGCTCTTCGCCCGCTCGGCGGCCTGCGCTTTCTGCAGAAGGTCCTCCTGCTGGAACAGGGCGCGCTTGATTTCGCTGATATCCTCGATTTGCGAAATGAAATAAAGCGGCTTGCCGTGCTCGTCGCGAAGCAGGGAGACGCCCAGCTGGGCCCAGACGATGTGGCCCATCTTGTGGATGTAGCGTTTCTCGATCTTGTAGAATTCCGTTTCCCCCGAGAGCAGGCGCGCCACATTTTCCAGGTCGTTCTTGAGGTCGTCGGGATGGGTGAGATCCTGGAAGGTCCGGTCGGCCAATTCCTCGGCCGAATAACCGAGGAGGCTGCAGACGGCGTCGTTGACCTTGAGCCACCGGCCGTCCGGGGCCACGAGGGCCATGCCCGTGGTGGCGTGCTCGAAGGCGCTGGCAAAACGCTGCTCGCTCAGCCGAAGGGCTTCCTCACGCTCCTTCCGTTCGGTGACGTCCAGGTTCACGCCGATGATGCGGACCACGTCGCCGTTGTCATCCAGAAGCGGGGCGGCGGCCATTTGAATGTGGCGGATAGTTCCGTCGGGGCGGCGGATGCGGTATTCGGTCCGGATCTTCTGCCGGGTTTGCACCATCCCGTGCACGGCGGCTCCGGTCCTGTCGCGATCCTCCTCCAGCAGCGTGGCCAGCCATTTTTCGCGCGTCACCGGTTCCTGGGGATCCAGTCCGAAGATGCCGCGCGCAATGCCGTCCCAAAAGATCTCGTCGGTGCAGACGTTCCAGTCCCACACCCCCGCCTGCATGGCCTGGGTGGCAAGGTCCAGGCGGGTGACCAGCGTGCGCAGTTTTTCCTCGGCCTCCTTGCGCACGGTGATTTCGGCGTAGCTCAGCAACAGGCCGTCGCCCAATTTGGCCCCGGCGATGCGATACCAGCGGACCCGTCCGCCGTGGTGCGACTTGTGTTCAAAATCCAGCGGCTCATCCTTTTCGATGATGCGGACGAATTTCTCAAAGAGGTCCCCGGTGAGTTCCATCGGCGGAATCTCCCGGATGCTCCGGCCGATGACTTCGGAGGCCGGATGTTCCATGAGGCTTTCCGCTGCGGGGTTGAGCAGGCAATACCGCAGATCGATCAACTCCCCCGAGGCATTCCGCACGGACTCGAAGACGATCACGCCGTCAATCGAGGTGTGAAGCATGGCCTCCAGCCGCCGGGTGCTGCGTTCCAGATCGCTTTGGGTTTTGCGCCGTTCGGTGAGATCGGTGAGCACGCCGAGGAAACCGGAAACCTCGCCGGGTTCGGTCTCGAGCGGGGTCACCCAAACCTGGCCCGGGAAGGTGGAACCATCCCGACGTTTGATGGTCCATTCCCGCTCCTCGGTTTGTCCCTCGCGGGGGCGCACAATGAGAACCTCGAAATCGGGCGCGACGGACCGGTTCAGATCCCGCGAAATTTCCCGGGCGCGCGCGGCGATCTCGTCCTCGTCGTGCCAGGCCAGCGGCGTCAGCTTTCCGATCACTTCCTCCGCCTTGTATCCGAGCATGCGCTCGGCCGCGGAGTTGAAGACCGTGATTATTCCCCGGGTGTCCGTGGAGACGATCGCGTATTCCGTGGAGTTGAGAATGGCCTTTTGCAGACTCGCCACCTTGCGAAGATCCTCCTCCGTGGCGCGGCGGCGGCCGATTTCCCGCTGCGCGACACCGACCGTCAGGACGATGAGCAGGCCCGTGACCACGCACGCGATGAGTTCCAGGCGGGCGGTGTCCTGGAACCGGTTTTCCGCCAGCGCCGTGTGTTCCTCCAGAAGGGCGTTTTCGGCCTGCGTGAGTTTTTTCAGGTCGGCGGCCAGGCGGTTTGACAGCGCGAACCCCTCGTTTTCGCTCTCCAGGATGTAGGGCAGTGCGGACCCGGTCTCCGCCTGGATGGCGGCCAGTTTTTCGGTGTAGGCCTCCAACCGGGTGAAGTCGGCCTGAATGGAGGCCAGAAGGGCTGTCTGGGAGGGATTGTCCGAAAGGAGGGACGCCAAATGCGCGAGCGCCTGGCGGGCGGTCATCCGTCCGGAAACCGTCGTCGTCCAGGCTTCGGGCTGGCCGGTCAGAAGGTAAACGCGCATGCCGCGCTGCATGTCGGCGAGCCCGCCCAGCAGGCTGCGCATCTGGGTCAGCGCTTCGTGGTTTTGTTTGCGCGCATCCGACGCGGTCTTCAGCTCGACCAGACACGTCGTCAGCACGAGCGAGACCATGAGGGTGAGCGCGAGGGCCACGGCGACCGGCAGCCAGTTGATGAACTCGACGGAATGGCGGCTCAGGTTGTGGCGGGTCCATGCCACCAGACCGACGCCCAGAAAGAGAAAGCCGAGTGCGGCGGGAATCGGCAGCCGGGTGTGGGACCCCCAGCCGTAGGCCGGTTCGATGCCGGCCACGTGTCCATAGAAGGCCACCAACCCTCCGGCGCCCACGGTGCAGCCCAGGATGCCCGTCACCACCGTCCGCCAGCGTTCCTTGCGGGACCAGCCCGCCAGCAGGAGGGACACGCCCGTCAGTATCAACCCGCCCGCGGCCAGCGGGGACATCCGGTCGGGATTCGTGTCCTCCCCGGACGCCAGGCGGTGGGAGGTCTGGTCGACCCCGGAATACCAGCCGGTGAGATAGGCCAGAAGCACAAGCAGCGCCCAGCCCAGGGTCACCGTGCCGCAGCCGGCGGCAATCCGTTCCCGGGAGGTGCCCAACTGCAGCAGGGCCGCGCCGCACAGGACAAAAAGAAGCGCCGTGGGGATTTTGATCAGGTGATGCGGAGACAGCCACCCGGGCAGGAGTCCGGCGGTGTGACAAAGCCAGCCGGTCAGCGAGAGGACGCCCAGACCGATCACCAGTATGCCCGCCACGGTCTGCGAGATGCGTCCGAGCGTAGGGAAACTGTTCATGGCCAAGAAAGTATGGTCGGACGGAGGGCTCATTGCCGTCAATCCACCGGACGACGCGCACAGCGTTTCAGGTTTTTTTTTGCGGGGCAAGTCTGCCGAAATACACCCGGTTTTCAGCTGCGATTTGCAATTTTTCGGGCAGGGTGTATCTTCCTTCCGTCCCCCAAGACTAACCCCCTCATGTTGGCACGGCCAATGCTTGCTAAGAATTCCCGATGATCCATGCGAATTGTCGGATGCGGCTGACGGCGGAGGATTTTTCCTACATCGTCGGGGTCCTGTCGAAAAGCGAGCGCGACCAGGTTTCGCTGGTCAAGCTGCTCACCGACGAGGACACGCGCGATGCGATCCTCGATCACGAGAATCTGGCGAAGGCGATTCTGGAAAGCCCGGAGCGCCTGCCGATTTCCCCGCAGCTGTATTTCTATGTGTTGTGTCGCAGGGTGCTGCGCGAGACGCCGGTCAAGAGTCGCGAAACCTCGGATTTTGTGGCGTCGATGCTGCACGGCTTCATGCGCACGGCGCGGATGGAGTCGCCGGATGAGGACGGGGAGCGCACCTCCCGGTATTTCTCCGACATGATGCAGGCCCTGCGCAATGCGACGACACACGAGGCGTTTCTGCTCCGTTCGCACATGGCCAACTATGCGCTTTTTGTCAGCGGCATCTTTGCCGAAAACCTGGAAAAGCGGACCCGGCGCAACGGCGCGCCGGACATTTCCTTTTATGAGGCCATGGGACAAATGAATTACCGGGCGGCCTCCGAATACCGCGAGGCCAAGCGATTCAATTTGCAGAACATTTATGAGGAGCTCGCGAGCGGCTTCCGCGAGGCGCGCCTGGCGCTCAACAACCTCGCCACCCGCCTGCTCCATCTCGACTCGCCGTCCATCGCTTCGTGAGCACGCTTTTCAGCGAGATCCAGCGACTCTTCGAACGAACCTACGCCAGTGTCGGGATCAATCTGGAGGAGTGCCTGATCGACCGGCAGCGGTGCCGTCAGCTTTCCGCCCTGGCCGGCGCGCAGGCGGCGGAGCTGAGCATGCTGGCGCGGACCTTTCTGCGCGCAGCGGACGGCCGGCTGCGGGTCGGCATCTATTATTCCAGCTGGTTGATCGAGCAGCTGGAACGTCATGATCCGCGCGCCGGTCTGAGTGACGCCAACATCAATGCGCTCATCGCCTTTGTCGAGGAAATCAACCACGCCCTGCACGCAGCCCTCCGCTTCCAGCGCGGCGAGATGCCGGACCAGGGCGAAGCCTATGCGCGCAATCTTGAACTGCAGGCGCAGGTGGACACCTATCTCGTGCTGCTGCTTTTTGTGGCCTTCTTTCGCAAACCCGGCAAGGTGACCCGGGCCGACCGGCGCTGGCTGCGGTATCACATGTTCGATTCGCGACAGGCCTGTTCCTTTCGCGACAAAAACATCCGCGCCCGGTATTCCGAGGTGACCCTGCTGGCGAAAAATTACACAAGGTATCTGGAAACCCTCGCCGCCTCGCACCGGATCGAGGAGATTCGCGTCTTTCACGCCCTCGACTACGATGAGAAACGCCGGCGCATTCTGGCACTGCCGGAAAGGAGTTCCGATGGCTAAGAGTTCCGTTCACGATGCGGGAAGGCTTTTCTTCCTCCCCGCGTTCGACACTTCAGGGTCATTTTCCCCAAAAAATTCTCGAGGCGAATACGGCCACAAAACTTAGGCCCAGACAAATTGCCGGCCAGCGCCACGTTCGTCCAAGCGCCACATTGAACAACCAGAAACTGGCCAGGAATCCAAACAGGGCAATGAGGGACAGACGCATTGCGAGGTTTCCGGTGTAGTCCGTCCTGAGCGTGAAGTACACGGCCCCGGCAACACCCAGCCCCGCGCCGAGCAACCCGAAAAAAAACCGGAAGATCAACTGCGTCCGACGCAAACGATCCCGTTTGCCGACAAGGGCTTCACCGAAAAGATGGGCCAGAAGATCTTCAATCATTCCGGGGACATTGGCCGGATCCTCATTCTGTTCTCACTTTGACGGGAAGGCAATCCTTTCGGTTCCTGTTGCCGGCTCGGGAGATCCGGATGCTCCGGCCCTTCAGCGATCCAGTTCCCGGACCCGGCGACGGGCATCCTCGGCGATGCGGGCACACATAAGGTCGCAGAGTTCGAAAAGCCGGGAATCGGCCAGGCGGTAACGGGCGAAATGCCCCTCGCGGGCGCGGGACACAAATCGGGCGTTCAGCAGCACCCCCAAGTGCTTCGAGACGTTGCCCTGCTTCATTCCGGTGACCTCCACCAGTTCCGATACGGTGCGCGGCCCCTCCATCAGGGTCCGCAGGAGATTGAGTCGGGAGGGCTCCGCAAGGATGCCGAAAAGCCGGGCGGCCTCCTCGACGACGGCGTCGGACAGGAAGGGTTTCTTTTTCTTCAAATTACTGTATAGTAATACGGTAATATCAATTCATCATGGAAAAAACGACCGCAAGTCCGGAAACGCCGATTTCGAAGGTGGCCCCGTCGGAGGTTTCGCGCGAAAACACCCTCCTGCTCGACGTGCGCACTCCGGCGGAGTTTGAGGAATGTCACATCGAAGGTTCCGTGCTGCATCCGCTCAGCGACCTGAACCCGGAGGAGGTGAAGAAGCTGGCGGCCGGCCGGAAGTCCTGCCTGGTGATCTGCCGGTCCGGTCAGCGGGCCCGCCAGGCGGCGGAGAAACTTCGCGCGGGCGGGCTGCCGAACCTGCAGGTTCTGGAGGGTGGGGTGCTGGCGTGGGAGGCGGCGGGATTGCCCCTGCAGCGCGGCGCCAAGACCCTATCGCTCGAAAGGCAGGTGCGCATTGCCGCGGGTTCGCTGGTGTTTGTGGGGGCGGTGCTCGGATATTTTGTCCATCCGGCCTGGATCGCCCTGTCCGCCTTTGTCGGGGCGGGTCTGGTGTTTGCGGGAATCACGGACACCTGCGGCCTGGCGCTGGTGCTGGCCCGGATGCCCTGGAACACCCGGCGGCCGTCCCGCCCGTAGGAGCCTCCTTCTTTGTCCGGCGGACGGCCCTGGAAAAAACCGCCGGCATCGGGCCCCTTTTCCCGACATGCGGTCTTCCGGAGGCCGTCGGGATCTGTTAGGGATGGGGGCATGACCCTTGACGAATTTCGGTCCGCCGAGCTCTCGAGTCTGTCCGCGCCGCTGCGGGCCCTTCGGGAGGAGGCGGCAGGGCGATGGGATGCGGCGCATCGGACGGTGCAGGATGATCACTCCCCGGAGGCCGCCTGGGTGCATGCCTATCTGCACCGCCGGGAAGGGGATCTCGCCAATGCCGGCTACTGGTATGCGCGGGCCGGGCGTCCGCGGTTTCAGGGCAGCCTGGAAGCCGAGTGGGAGCACATTGTGCGCACTCTTCTGGAGGAAGCCGGTTCCCGAAGTTCCGGTTAGCGGGCGGGCCTCGTGGAAAAACCCTCGCCTCCCGGAAGGTGATCCCCTTTCATGGACCTTGAGTGATGGATGAACTGACCTTCGACCTTCTGGTGGTGGCCGCCTCGATTCTGGCGGGGACCATCGGTTCGTTGATCGGTCTGGGCGGTGGGGTGATCATCACCCCGGTCCTGGTGCTGGGTTTTGGAGTGGACATCCGGTACGCGATGGGTGCGGCCCTGACCTCGGTGATCGCGACCTCCTCGGGCGCGGCGGCGGCGTATTTGCGGGACGGCATTTCCAACATGCGCCTCGGCCTGTTTCTCTGCGTGGCCACGACACTCGGGGCGGTGGGCGGCGCCATGCTTGCGGTGGTTCTCAACCAGGCGGTGCTTTCCGTCATTTTCGGCGCCGCGCTTCTCATCACCGTCGCGCTTTCGGTGCGGAAGAATCCGAAAACCGACCCGGCGGGCGATCCCTCCGATCCCCTGGCGGAGCGTCTGCGCCTGCCCGGCACGATGCCCGACGGGGACGGACGCAAACCCTATGCGGTCCATCGCGTGGTGCCGGGCTTTCTCATGATGGGCGTGGCCGGGATTCTTTCCGGGCTGCTCGGCATCGGATCCGGGGCATTCAAGGTCGTGGCCATGGACCAGATCATGCGCATTCCCTTCAAGGTCACCACTGCCACGAGCAATTTCATGATCGGGGTCACCGCGGCCGCCAGCGTGGGCATTTACCTCAAGCGCGGCTACCTGGACCCGGCCCTGGTCGCGCCGGTTGCGCTGGGGGTTCTGGCGGGCGCCTTTCTCGGCGCCCGGCTGCTTCCCGTCGCGCCCGTGAAAACCCTGCGGATGATTTTTCTGACGCTCGTCACTCTGATCGCCGTGCAAATGGTCCTGCGCGGGTTCGGCATCAATTGGGGATGAAAACCGCGGACCCTTCACCTGTTTCCCGACCTTCTCCCGCATGAAAGACTCGCAAATCCAAAACACGCTGGCCCGGCTCATGGTGGGCGGCACGTTGCTGGCCGCGGCGATCATGCTGGCGGGACTGGTCTGGTATCTGGCGACCCATCCGGGACTCAGGCCGGGTGACCATGTGTTTACGGGCGAGCCGAAGTATTTTGAGAATCCCGTGTCCATGGTGCGCCGGGCGCTGGATTGGAAGGAAATCGGCCACCGTCGCAGCCTGGTCATGATCGGGGTGGTTCTGTTGTTGATCAATCCGGTGCTCCGCGTGGGGTTTGCGGCGATGGGATTTGCGGCGCAGCGCGACCGGCTTTACACCGCCGTCAGCCTTGTCGTGCTGGCGGTGCTGCTTTTCAGTTTCTTCTGGTGAGCGGGCCGGAAAAACCATCGATTCTTGCGCCGCTGCGCGTTCCCACCTACCGCGCCATCTGGTCCGCCAATGTGGTGTCCAATGTGGGGACGCTGATGCAGCAGGTGGGCGCGGCCTGGTTGATGACCTCGCTCACCACGTCGACCCTGCTGGTGGGGCTCGTGCAGACGGCCGGTACGCTGCCGATTTTTCTGGTGGGCCTGGTGGCGGGGGCGCTGGCCGATCTGGTCGAACGCAAAAAGCTCCTGATCTGGGCGCAGGGCTGGATGCTCCTCATGGCGGCGCTGCTGGGGGTGCTGACGCTTTTCCACCTGACCACGCCGCACGTGCTGCTGGGATTGACGTTTGCCATCGGACTGGGAGCGGCCATCAACCAGCCGGCCTGGCTGGCGGCCGTGCAGGACATCGTGCCCAAACCCCTGGTGGCCTCGGCGGTTTCGCTCAACAGCATCGCCTTCAATATGGCGCGGGCCGTCGGTCCGGCCCTGGGCGGCTTTGTGGTGGCGGCCGCGGGACCCGCCATGGCGTTCTTCAGCAACGCCGCCTCGTATCTGGCCACGATCCTCGCCATCGGCTCCTGGAAACCCAAGCCGGTGGAGCATCGGTTGAGCGAGGACATTCTGGGAGCCATTCGCGCCGGGGTGCGCTACCTTCTGCACGCTCCGCGCCTGCAGGCGCCCATCATCCGCTCGATCGCCTTCAATCTTTGCGCGTCCGCCGTCTGGCCGTTGCTGCCGCTGCTCGCCCGGGATGTTTTGAAAACCACGGCCGTCGGCTACGGTTCGCTGCTGGCCATGTTTGGTCTGGGATCGGTCGTCGCGGCGGTTTTCCTGCCCCGGCTTCGCAGCCTGTTTGCCTTGGATCTCCTTCTCGGTGCGGGTGCCCTGCTGTCGGCGGCGGCGTTTTTCGGACTCTGGCATTGCCGGACGGTCTGGCAGGCCGGAGGGCTTCTCTTTTTTGCCGGGATCGCATGGGTCGGAGTGCTGGTGAATTTTAATGTGGCCGTGCAGACTTCCGTTCCCGACTGGGTGCGCGGACGGGCGCTTTCCTTTTACCTGCTGGCCTTCCAGGGGGTGATTGCCCTCGATGGGGCGCTGTGGGGCTGGCTGGCGGGGCGGATTGGCATCCAGGCCTCCTTCGGCGTGGCCGGTGCGGGGCTGGTCGTCGGACTGGTTCTGATTCGATTTTTTCCGCTGGTCATTGACGAAACCATCGACCTCCGGCCGTCCACCCTCTGGCCGGATGCCCACCAGGACTTCGACGCGCACCCGGACGACGGACCGGTGCTGGTGACCATCGAATATCGGGTCGCTCCGGAGAACCTGGCGGAGTTCCGCCGCATCATGATCCTTGTGCGGGAGCGGCGCCTTCGGGACGGTGCACGCCGCTGGAGGTTGTACCAGGACGCGCAGGATCCGCAGCGGTTGATCGAGCTTTTTCGGGTCGATTCCTGGGCGGAACACCTTCGGCAGCACCAGCGAACCACCGTTCAGGATCGCAACATCGAGGCGGCCGCGCACGCCCTGCACCAGGGGCCCGACCGGCCGAAGATCCAGCATTATTTCGGACTTGAGGAGTAGACGCCTGCCGTCGTACCCACGACCTTCCGAGGGGCGACCGCGGAAGCCGGGTGGAAACGTGAAAATGTCGGCGGTTGTAATGCGCGGCGCCGGGACGTATTTTAGCGGTCATGCCGACCTACATCTACGAAACCATTCCCGCCAGGAAAGGCGCCCCGGTGAAGCGCTACGAGATTCGTCAAAGCATCAAAGATGCCGCGCTCACGCATCACCCGGAAACCCGGGAACCGATTCGTCGTGTGCTGGCTGATACGGTGAGCGTGATCACCTCCTCCTCTTCATCCTCCGGCAGCGCGCAGCCCCATCGTCACACGCACTCCTGCGGTTGCGGCGGGGGAGGATGCGGACGCTGACGCGGAAAATGACCTTCCGACGTCTTTGCGGACTGGTCGTCCTCGGGGTCATGCTGGCGGGTTGCGCCACGAAGCCGAAGTCCGGCGACGGCAACTCCCCTTCATCCGGTCCCGCTTCCACGCCGGTCCCGGCGGCGTCGGCCGCCCCCGCCGGCGGTCCGCCGGCGCGTGCGACCGTGCGGGGTCCGAGGACGCCCTGGTATGGCTACCTCTCGCCGGGTTTTTGGTTTCAGAAGGTTTTCCCCAAAAAGCCCGAGCCGCCACCGGCGGAACCGCCGCGCCTGATTGGCACGGTCAAGGTGGTCAACAAGGATGACAAATTTGTGCTGATCGACGCCGTCAATTACGGCGGAACGCAGCCCGGCGACTCCCTGATCTGCATCGTCAACCAGCGGCAGACCGCCCTCCTGCGTGCCAGCGCACTGCGTAATCCGCCCTTCCTGATTGCCGACATCACCGGCGGCGCCCCCTCCCCGGGGGACAAGGTCTACCAGCAGTAATCGTCCGCCCTGCGGCCCCCGTACGGCCGGGTTTCGAACCGGGCTGTGGGATCGGCGCGTCCCGTTGGCACGGCGATGTCGCGCCGCGGGACCGGCCCACTCGACACCGCCTCCGACTTTGTGGAAAAGGTTTTATTCCAGCCGGGGCAATTGACCGAGGGTGAGTCCGCCGTCGACGACGATGATCTGACCGGTGATGTAGGCGGCGGCCGGCGTGCAAAGAAAGACGGCGGCGCCGGCACAATCCTCGGGGGTGCCCAGGCGGCCCATGGCGATTTTTTGTTCGAGGGCCCTGCGAAGGCCGGGGACGTTCCGGAGGCTGTTGTCGGCGGCGGAGTTGGGCGTGTGGATGAAACCGGGGGCGATGCCGTTCACGCGAATGCCATGTTCGGCCAGCGAAAGCGCCGTGCTGCGGATCATCATCACGAGGGCGCCCTTGGAGGTGTCGTAGGCCGTGGAATCGTACTCCGCCTGAAAGCCGTTCGTGGAACAGGTCACGACGATGGTTCCGCCGCGTTTCCGCGCGATCAGGCGGTTGGCGAATTCCTGGATGAGGAAATAGGTGGAATGAACGTTCAACCGCAGGGTTTTTTCCCAAAGCTCGCGGGGCATCCGGAGAAACGGCACGTCAAAGAATCCGCCGGCATTGCAGATCAGCACGTCCAGTTCGGGCCGCACCTCAAAGGCGGAGTCGAGCAGCCGGGTCGCCCCGTCGTCCGCGGTGAGGTCGGTTTTCAGATACGGCAGATGGCGCAGACGTCCGTCGGTGGGGGCGTCCTCAAGGCCGTGGAGAACAACNTCCGCGCCCGCTTCGACCAGACCCGTGGNGATGGCCTGACCGATGCCNCGCGAGGATCCGGTGACCAGGGCNGCGTGATGGGAGAGGGAAAAATCAGGCATGGGAGGGGACGGGGTTAGAATTCGAAGACATACACGGAGAAGGTGGCGGGAGGCAGGACGACCGTCGTTCCAATGCGCTCCGGGATGTCGACCGGCACGACGCGGTCGGGTGCGGTCAGGGTGTTTTCCGTCAGAAGGTCGTCGCACTGGAGACGCCGGCCGCGGACGTTGCGCGGGGTGAGGCCCCGCCAGTCGAGACGGACGGTCACCGGTTCGGTTTCGAGTTTCTGCACGACGGAAAGCGCGGCCTGCCGGCGCGACATGTCGACGGAAACCAGGACGTCGAGGGCCGGCACCTGGGAAAAATGGAGCAGCGAGGGACGCGTCTCATCCCTGGCCCGCTCGACATCGACGATCCCGCAGAAGAAGCGTTCGTTTCGGGTCTGTGCGAATGTAAAAGGCCTCGTTGGCATTGTAGGTGTCCTCTCCCGTCGAGGCGAGGGCCTTGATGATTTCCGGATCCTTCCGGATCTCCGCGGGCGCCTCCTCCATGAGGACCAGCACGATTCCTTGGGACACGTCGGGTCCCGCGACGACGGGAGGCGTCTCGCCCGTCATTTTTTGGATCACTTCCCGAAAGACCTTGATGCCGCGGGGGAGCAGATTGAAGCGGTCCTGTTCGAGCGTTTTTGACAACTCCTCCCAGTCCTCCTCGGTGTTTGATCCATTGGGGGTGTGAACGACCACCGGGGCGACGGTGCCCTTTTTGGCATCCACCGCCACAAAGGGGGCGGAGGCCCCGCAGGGGATCAATGGCAGCAGGTTCCCCAGGGAAAGGAGGGCGACGAGGAGAAGACGACGGAATGGAAGCAACATGGGACCGACTTGGTTAGGATTGATGACTAGGCGAATGGGGGGGAGAAAAGGGCTCCAGTGTGCGGCCGGCCGGTACGGACGGCATCTCGCCGGCACGGTCGGTTTGATAATGCACCCAGACGCGCGATCCGTCCGGAATTTGCGTGATGGAGGGATATCCGAAATCGATGGCGGAGTGGGGGCATGGTGCGCGCCCGCTTCCCCAATGATCCCCTCTTCGCCGCGGGACCATGCGGCCCCCTCGGAAAGGGACACGGCAGAACGGTTGGCGCAGGGCGGACGGCGGAAACCGAAACACACCATCAGGGTACCGTCCTGCAGCCTGCAGCACGCCGTGGGCCCCCGTCACGGTGGACCAGCCGGGATAACCTCCCGGCTGCTTGCAGACAACCTGGGTGACCGGAGGCACACATGACGACGGACCTTTCATTTATAGTAACGTATCTACTTTTGGATCAGAATCTCAATACAATCCTGTTCGGGGCAGCGCCATATACAACTTCCAAGTCTCGGATGGCGCATTCTCGGGAGCCCTCAAGGGGGTGGCGGCGGCCGGAAGGCTCAACCCGGAAGCCACCAGGCGGGATGACCTCAGGAGGAAACGCAACGGAAGGATCTGCCCAAGGGAACGACCGGCGTGGAGGGGGAGCGGAGTCGGCATCGGATTTCCGGCGATGGGATATAGATACGAATCTATGAAATCGGCGGGTTGTCAACGGAATTCGCCCGTATGAGGTGACTTACATCGTGACGGGCGGGATGTGGGGTTCCCCGGACCGCCTTGGCGAAGGGCCAACGCCGGCCTGCCTTGGTCCCCGACGGTCAGGGGGCCGCGGGCTCGCCCTGTTGACCGGCGGTCGGCGGGGTGAACGACAATGCGGATCTTTCTTTTCCGGGCAGTTGGACCTCCACCGTGCCGCGGCGGGTATCGATCCACACGGTTCCCTTTTCCTCCCGCACGCCCCGGACAAAGTCGGCGGACCCGGTCAGGTCGTAGACGGCCAGAAATCGGGTGTCCGCGGCCTGGCGCCGGCGAATCAGGGTGGGGACTTTGTGTTTGAGGGTGTAGCCGATGCCGTGTCCCAGAAGAACGGTTTCTTCGGCGGGGGGGAAATGGGCCCGGAGCACGCGGTCCTTTTCCCTGAAATCCCACTGATGACCGCCGGAGGGACGGAAGCGCACGGTTTCGGAAAGATGTTGGAATCCGTTTTTCGTGCCGGCGGAGGTCCGGCCTTCGTTGACCGGTTCCCCCACGGGAGTGACGTCGGAGCAGGCGACATGCATGGCGAGGTCGACCTGACGGGTTTTGGGACTGCGCACCTCGACCAGGTCCAGCAGCCACTCCGGGGTGAGAAGGAGATGTCTTTCGAGGCGAACCCCCGGATAGGCCGAGTCACACAGCGCGCCGGCTGAAACGGATTCTCCGTGTGGCTGGAGATAGAGGAGCCGCCCGTTGGCGGGTTCCTGGTTCCGTCCGTCCAGAACGACGGTGTTGTGGGCCACGGTGGTTTTCACCCAGGTTTTGTATTCCTTGTGCGAGTAGGTGAGACGGCCCGGATCCGGGAGCCATTCGCGTCCGGCGGCGAAAAGCATGATGTTGAGTTTGTCGAAATGCCCGTGCCCTCCGCCATGGGGTCCGTAGTCGAGAAAGACGACGTTTCTTCCGGATCCCTGTCCGCTGCGGAGAACGATCATTCCGGCATCGGGCAGCACCTCGGANCCNAAATCGGGCGGCCACGCCGCGGTTTCCACNCCCGGNAACTGGCGGAGTTTNTTTTCGTCGCCGCGNGCGAGGGCCTGCGCGAAAANCGGATCCTTCCAGGTTTCCCAGGCCCACCGCCAGGCCTTGTCGAAAANGGCGAGGTGGACGCGGTCGGAGTCGTTGATGGCGGGAAAATATCCATCCGGATAGGCCATGCGCAGGGGGGCCGCAAACATGCGGCGGAATTTTTCGTTTTGGTCCAGCGTCCATCCCATGGANCGCGCCGCNTCGACAAACTCGATCAGCGCCTGCAGGGCATAGTTGTGGTAAACCATGGTCCCTTCGTACCAGAGGCCGTCNCCGCCCACGGAGCGCTCGAGTTGNTCCAGGAAGCCGCCCCGCATGGTGAGAACCTTTTTGGCCAGGTCGGCATCCGCCAGGACCGAGGCGATGGCCAGCAGGCCCGCATTGTACCAGGTCTGGTGGTTGTTGATGCCCACGTTGAACCACAGAAGGGTGTCGGCGGTTCCGCGAAAAAGGTTTTGCTCGATCCGGTTCCGGTCCTCCGGAGAAAAGACCGGGGAGTTCCGCGTGAGATCGTAGGCCCGGGCGAGTTTGATGATGCCGGTGGCCTCGTCGAGGGACTGCGCATAGCGCCGTCCGCCCAGCGGGGCGAACCAGCCTTTCCGGCCCCAGCGGTCCATCCGCTGCGGATAGCCGGGATAGTCCTCCGCCAGTTTGTGCAGGATGCGCCGGACCTCCGTGGCAAAGCGGTCGTCACCGGAATAGGCATATCCCCACGCCAGCGTTTCCGCCGCCCGCTCGGCACGTTCGTGCATGAGAGCGCGGTGGGCCGCGCACGTCCGGTCGTCGGTGAAGATTTCGCCGGTGGCCGGATCCCTGTGTTCCTTTGCCGACAGGGGAACCAGCCGGTTGCCGGTCTGCGGATTGGCATAATAAAAGACCCACGACGCCGGGCCGTCCGGAAGCTCCACCGGCTGTTCAAGCAGGGCGGAGGCGTCCGCGAGGGCCTTTGCCCGGAGTTTTTCGAATTCCGGGGCGGACCGCCGCCGGGCCAGTTCCTCNGCGGAGATCGCCAGGCGGGGCGGCGGCGGGAAGGACGGTTCCGGCCANGGGGCGGGATCCTTTTCCTGCGAGGCCCAAAGGCCGGCCGAGCCGGCCAGCAGGAGGATCAGGACGGTTTTCACGTGTCGTCGCCGTGATCCGGATACTCGTATCGTCCGAGCATCTCCTCCCTGTCGAGTGCGCCGAAAAAGCAGATCCATGTTCGGTAGGTCATCGCAAAGGCCTTGCCCTCGTTGCTGGGGTGGCGGAAGCAGACGTTACTGCCGAAATACCCCGGATTGCCATCCAGAAAAGCCTCCAGCGTGCGCAGGCCCGCCCGCAGGTAGGAGCGCTTGCCGGTGCGTTCGTAGGCGTAAGCCAGGCAATCCAGCGCGGCATAACCCGGCAGGATGCCCGCACGCGGCTGCCGGTGGTGGGCGGCTCCGCGCTCCAGCAGATCAAACTCATAACTGAGCCGGGGCGTGATCGCCGCGGGATCCTCCGGGGTCCGGCGGCTGCAGAGGATCGCAAAGTCCACCATCTTCAAATACCACTCGAGCAGCGGCCCGGATTCCGGTTCGCCCTCGTGAACCTGCAGATAACTCCGACAACCCAGAAGGAAACTGGTGTGACCGAAGTT